>Ga0207789_1000114_pt1 | contig 67985 bp, 59 predicted proteins | sample HigsolmetaGSP12D_FD_184840 | JGI IMG/M metagenome (GOLD analysis project Ga0207789, IMG submission 184840) | High solid enriched microbial communities from the Joint BioEnergy Institute, USA - SP1-2-D (SPAdes) | ecosystem: Engineered > Bioreactor > SSF (Solid state fermentation) > Aerobic >...
TGGGAAGACTATCCACTTCCATTTTACCAAACGGAAAGGTGTTTTTCTGTCAAGAACGAGATTTTTCAATAAGAAATCCTAGTCATATCAAGGCTTAACACTAATTTTCAAGGTGCGAAAGTTGAGTCCAGTAACAGCAAGGGTTTAGCGCCTCTTCTGTCGAATTCAAGTGCAAGGAAAACGGGTTAATCCCGTGAAAAACCGTGCACGTGGAGGCGTCCAGATTGTATCAGCGAACCGAGAGCCAAATGATCTTGCCAGGCGACTTCTTCCTTCCGTTCGGCGGGAAGCTTGCGGAAGATAACCGCTGGGTATTGCTGGCCCAGATGATTCCGTGGTGGAAGCTCGAAGAGAAGTATGCGAAGAACTTTAAGAAGAGCCTCAAGGGTCAAAAGGCCGTATCGATCCGTGTCGCGCTCGGCGCCCTCATTATTCAGGAGCGTCTCGGCACCGACGATCGGGAGACACTTCGTCAGATTCTGGAGAACCCGTATCTGCAGTACTTCCTCGGTCTGCCGGAATACCAGTACCGCCGTCCGTTTCACCATTCTCTCATGACACACTTCCGCAAGCGGCTGGGCGGCGAGATCCTTGATGAAGTGAATGAGTGGATCGCCCTTGAAGAAGCGCGCAAGTCCAGCAAATCGGATGATTCATCGGACGACAATGAACCTGGCAGCGGAACTGCCGCAGCGTCCGACGAGCCGTCAGAACCGCAGCCGCGGCAGATGGAACTGACGAACGAAGGCGAACTGCTGCTGGATGCGACCTGCGCGCCGGCGGACATCGCCTACCCGACGGATCTGTCTCTTCTGAATCAGGCCAGAGAAAAGCTGGAGAAAATCATCGACATCCTGCATGAATCGGAACGCGGAAAGACTCGCAAGCCAAGAACATACCGGGAGCGTGCCCGCAAAGCCTATCTGGCGATTGCCAAGCAAAGGCGCGTGAAGCCGCGCACGATGCGCAAAGCCATCGGCAAGCAGCTCAGGTTCGTGTCCCGTGATCTGCGAATCATCGCCGAACTTGCTTCCACGGGCGACCTGACGCGGCTGCCACGCCGCATGTATAAGGAACTTCTGGTCATTCAGGAATTGGTTCGCCAGCAGCAAGCGATGTACGACAAACGTACGCACAGCGTACCGGATCGGATCGTCAGTATCGCGCAGCCGCACGTGAGGCCGATCGTGCGCGGTAAAGCCCGCGCGAACGTCGAGTTCGGGGCGAAGCTGGCGATCAGCGTGGTGAACGGCTACGCATTCCGGGAGCAACTGTCCTGGGACAGCTTCAACGAAGGTCAGACGCTGCAGGCTGCAGTGGAACGCTACCGCGCCAGGTTCGGCTATTATCCGAAAGCGGTGCTGGCCGATCAGATTTACCGCACGCGGGACAACTTGCGCTTCTGCAAGGAGAAGGGAATTCGACTGAGCGGACCGCAATTGGGGCGTCCGTCATCCGCCGATCAACAGGAGCAGAAGAAAATCGTCAAAGCGGATGTAGCCGCGCGCAACGCGGTGGAAGGCAAGTTCGGTGAAGGCAAGTGCAGCTATGGACTTGGCCGTATTCGAGCGCACCTTCAGACGACCAGCGAGACCGTGATCGGGCTGCAACTGCTGGTGATGAACCTCGAAAAGAGACTCCGGGTTCTCTTTTTGCCTTTTTTGCAATGGCTATTGTCGAGGCTTGCAGTTCGTTTGCTCGTGTCACCGTAAAATGTGACTCGTTCAGCAAGCCCTAGTTAGTAAATTGATTGGAAGATTGAACAATACGTCCAGACAAGTCAACCATTTATTATATATTAGATTTATTTAATAATTATAAGTTAACATCCCTAAAATAAGTATTATTATACCACAATATGGACTGTGGGGCTAACACCTGAAATGGAATTATGAGGGGGATTAAGAAATGAGCAGGAGAAAGCCAAAGCAATCGCGTAAGCAAAGGCTTCGTGATATTCCCAGTATGAAAGAATTGTCTACTACAGTAACAGGCATGAAAAATCTTAAACGAATTATGCCTGTTTTGGGGCCACTGTTGGGTGTGGCAGGAGTTGATTTGGTGAAAATTAAAGATGCATTAAATCAGGTGGATGATTTGGCAAAGCAAACTGAGGAATTAATTAATTTCCCGGATAGATTTAATGATTGTTTTGCCGAACATGGATGGATTATGTATGGAATGATGAATGTCGAAGTTGCGAAAAGTGCTTTAGAAAAAGCCTCGTCTGGCGATTTACAAGGAGCTGAGCAGGAACTTGTAAATTACTATAATGTTGAAACTGTCCGTTGGCAATTAAATAGACTAAAATCGCTAAAAGCATTTAAACCAAGAATTAAATTGGCGTTAAAAGCTTTAAAGGATTACGAGGAAGAAAGATACCATGCTTGTATTCCTGTTGTGTTAGCCTTGACAGACGGATTAGTTAATGAATTGCATGAGGATCATAGGGGGCTATTTGCTGAGACAACTGAGCTAGAGGCATGGGATTCTCTTGCAGCTCATAATCGAGGACTAGGAAGGATAGTAAAAATTTTAAGAAAGGGTCGTTATAAGACAACTACAGAAAAGATTAATCTCCCGTATAGACATGGTATTATGCATGGAACTGACCTAGGGTATGACAATATTATTGTTGCAGCAAAAACGTGGGCAACTCTTTTTGCAGTTGGTGAATGGGCAACTAGGGTTGAGCGAGGAGAGGTTAATGCACCGGAGGAAAAGCCAAAGGAAACATTTCAAGAATTATTAGCTAAGATTAGGGAAACGGAGGAGCTTAAAAAAGAAATAGAAAACTGGGAACCTCGAAAATCAATACCATTAGAGGCCGAGTTGTTTGAAGTTGGTTCCGCTGAACGAGTGCTATATGACTTTTTGTTATATTGGTCAAAGAAAAACTACGGAGGAATGACAATTATTCTTCCTCATAAGTTATTTGATGAGAAGGTAGCACCAGCACGTATTAGGGAATACTATAAAGATAGATTGCTTAAATCATTTGAAATTGTATCAATTGTTGATATCGCTTTGGCCACTACTCACATTGAAGTCCGTTTGCAAATTGAAGAGTACGGAAAATTAAGTGAGAAACTACACAAATTCATTATGATACTGGAAGATCCCCAAGGACATGTTGCGGGTAGAAGAACAGCAAAAGCAAGATGGGTAAGTTACACATGGCGGATATGGTAATTAGGACTTGCTGAACGAAAGAAAAATCCAGTAACAGCAAGGGTTTAGCGCCTCTTCTGTCGAATTCAAGTGCAAGGAAAACGGGTTAATCCCGTGAAAAACCGTGCAAGTGGAGGCGTCCAGATTGTATCAGCGAACCGAGAGCCAAATGATCTTGCCAGGCGACTTCTTCCTTCCGTTCGGCGGGAAGCTTGCGGAAGATAACCGCTGGGTATTGCTGGCCCAGATGATTCCGTGGTGGAAGCTCGAAGAGAAGTATGCGAAGAACTTTAAGAAGAGCCTCAAGGGTCAAAAGGCCGTATCGATCCGTGTCGCGCTCGGCGCCCTCATTATTCAGGAGCGTCTCGGCACCGACGATCGGGAGACACTTCGTCAGATTCTGGAGAACCCGTATCTGCAGTACTTCCTCGGTCTGCCGGAATACCAGTACCGCCGTCCGTTTCACCATTCTCTCATGACACACTTCCGCAAGCGGCTGGGCGGCGAGATCCTTGATGAAGTGAATGAGTGGATCGCCCTTGAAGAAGCGCGCAAGTCCAGCAAATCGGATGATTCATCGGACGACAATGAACCTGGCAGCGGAACTGCCGCAGCGTCCGACGAGCCGTCAGAACCGCAGCCGCGGCAGATGGAACTGACGAACGAAGGCGAACTGCTGCTGGATGCGACCTGCGCGCCGGCGGACATCGCCTACCCGACGGATCTGTCTCTTCTGAATCAGGCCAGAGAAAAGCTGGAGAAAATCATCGACATCCTGCATGAATCGGAACGCGGAAAGACTCGCAAGCCAAGAACATACCGGGAGCGTGCCCGCAAAGCCTATCTGGCGATTTCGTTCAGCAAGCCCTATTTATAGGCGATCAGGAGATAAGCACTTCCCCAGACCGCAACCAGTGGATAAGAGCATTAATCTTGTAAAATGGACGGGTTTCAATTATTTTTTTATTCGAGTCATGTAGTACGCGTAACCAAAAACAAGAAGAATGAAGATTGGCATCCCAATTGACCATTCCGTATCGGTGCCCGGCAAATCGATTCCAAAAAGGAGCTTAATATAAGACCTGCAATACCGAATATCAATAAAGGATAAACTGCTATAAGAAGAACCTTTTTTTCATTCCGAGAAAGCAATTTAAACCACGAATTCCACAAAACCAAACGATTTCAGGACAACCGCTATCTGACGCGAATTTATCTACCTTGAGTAATCATTTGTTGGATCATCAATATACTCGTTCTGCTCGTTCCCATTTTCCGAACGAAAATCGATCATTGAGAACATCACGATCAGCAACACGGCACTCATCATTTATTATTTCTTCAAATAATATGGACCGCACAAAAATCCAGTAGGAGCACGCGCTGATGGACGAAATGCTTCGTTTAAATGGCAAATATCGCAAGAGAGGCCCGCTCTTCTTCATCCTCGTTTTTTTATACTCTCTCTACATCTTCTGGGATTGGCTCACTGATAACGGCGAAGCTTGGCTTTTGGTGCCGATCTTTGTTCTGGCCGTCATCTCGGTGGCTCTTGCGATTTTTTACTCAGGGACCCGTCAAGTATCCATTCGGAACTCCGCATTTTACATAAAGGGATACAAACAGCAATGGAACAGAATCAAATCATACAGACTGATTGATCCAAATCACCTTGAGGTCAAATTTAATCTCTTGTGGATTTTGAGACTGGAGGGCACCGAGCAGGAGATCGCTGTCTTCGAGCGCCAAATGTCGCAACTGATAAATTCGAGAAAGGAAAAAGTCTGAACGGACATTCAATAAGGATGGGCTGCCTGTAGGAGGGAGAGCATGCTTCTTTTCGAGCTTATCATTCTGTGGTCTCCAGCGGTGTTAATAGGCGTCCTTATCTATTATGAGCTGATGATTCGCGGCTTTAGAAGACAGTCCGGGCCGGTGATCAAATTGTATGGAGGCGGCTTTCTGTCCAGGAAAGCTTGCTGGTTCCACATTGCCGTCCTCTTTAATCCTGAGAAATTCGAGGCATTGGAACCGCTATTACGATCCGCAAACGTACAGCTTCAATATCGAAATGGATAAAAATCGCCAACAGGCGACCATAACCCGCGACGAATTAAAATCATAGTTGACGGGTAGGTTTTGTTTGAATAAAATAAAAACAGTCAAATGCTGGAATACTTCACCAAGAGTTTGCATGGCCTTGATCCTACTTTAGCGTCCAAAAAGGAGCGAATGATGGATGACGACAAGTCCGTCTCAGGCAAGTCCATTATCAACGGAAAAGCAGCTTCCGAAACAAAGTAGGTGGACAGGTTTCATTGGCAAAGAAGATTGGTGGACCGTTTGGATCGGTTTGTTTTTGGTATTGTTTGCCGTCGTTTTATGGGCGGCAAGCGGAACGATCAAAGTTTTCACGCCTTCGCTGAGTACCTGGTCGGATTGGGCTTCTCTGCGAACGACGTTGTCGAATAACGTTTGGGAGACGATTTTGCTGTTCGTTCTCCTGCTGGTTCTATTTACAATCGCCACTTCCTTCTTGAAGGTGAAGATCGGCCGTTTTGTTCCGGGATTCACTTTGTTATTCGTTCTAAGCCTGTTGATCAATATCTTTAGTTCCTGGAAAATCGCGAGCAAATACGGGATCGAAGCCCCTCTGGTGGCTCTTGCGCTCGGTTTGGTCCTGGGCAACGTGATGAAGATTCCGGCCTGGTTCGATTCCGCGTTGCGCACCGAATTGTATGTCAAGGTGGGGATTATTTTATTGGGCGCCACCTTGCCGTTTACGTTAATTGCCAAGGCCGGCCCCGTCGCCTTCTTGCAAGCGACGATCATCGCGCTCATCACGTTCTTCGTCATCTTCTGGGCAGCCAGAGCGTTCGGCCTGGACCAGCGTTTCGCCGCCACATTAGGTACAGGAGGCTCGGTGTGCGGGGTTTCCGCGGCGATTGCCATCGGCAGTTCCATTAAGACGAAAAAAGAGCATGTCTCCGTCACGATTTCGTTGGTTGTCGTTTACGCGGTTGTGTTTATCTTCTTGCTGTCCTTCCTGATCAAAGCGTTGGGAGTCGAAGCCGGTCCTGCCGGCGCCTGGATCGGAACATCGGAATTTGCGGATGCAGCAGGCGTTACGGCGGCCAGCTCGTTCGGCGACGACGCGCTTACTTCCTTCACGTTAATGAAGGTGGTCGGACGCGACATGTTCATCGGCGTCTGGAGTTTTATTCTGGCCTTTATTTCGGTTACGGTCTGGGAAAAGCGCAAAGACGGCCCCAAAGCGGGAGCGAAGGAAATCGTGTCCCGGTTCCCGAAGTTCGTGATCGGATTTTTTATCGCTTCGATTTTGCTAACCATCATCATGGCGAGCGTGTCGGACGCAACGCAAGCCGTCATTAACTCCGATGTCATTGCGCCCGTCAAATCCATTCGAACCTGGGCGTTTACGTTTACGTTTCTCACGATCGGTCTGACGACCCGTTTCCGCGAATTGACAACGGTTGGCTGGAAGCCGGTTGCGGCTTTCGGCGCGGGCGCCGTCATCAACGTGGTATTGGGCTATCTCTTGTCCGTCGTTCTTTTCGGCCACTTCTGGTCAGACCTGTAAGACCGGGCTGTCTCATGAACAACAGGCAAGAAACTTGCGTGCAGCGTGTTAAAGTCGTATTCCGCAATTCGTCCGGCAAGTCGGCGATCGAGTCCGAACCACAATCGGAAAAAATAAGGGCCATGATCCATCTGCTGCAAAAAGCGCACGAGGATTGGAGCCTTTATGCCGTCAAGCATCAGATCGTGATGGAAACGACGACGTTGGACTTCGGTATCATCTCTGAAATGTTGGAACGGAACGGCTTCCCCCCTTCCGATTATGATGTGCAAGTGGAATATGAGCGGAAGTGGGGGATGCTGTGAGGATTTGCCGTTTCGGGAGAATGTCGAAGCGGCCAAGCCCCTCGCACGGTTGACTTTGCGGGGGGCTTTCCTCATAATCGGGGTGTGACGCAAGGACCCGGAACATACCGACTTCTGCACGCAAGGAGAAAGAGTAGGATGGATCTTCGCGAAAGGATACTGCAAGCAGCCGATCATGTCATCCGAACCAACGGCCTTGCCCGGACGACGACGAAGGAGATCGCCCGCGTCGCCCACTGCTCGGAAGGGTCGCTGTACAATCATTTTCAGAGCAAAGAAGACCTGTTCGTCCAGATGATCAAGGGACACCTGCAGCATTTTCTGGCTGTTCTGCACAAGCTTCCCGAACGGGTGGGAACTCGGACCGTGAAGGAGAACCTGCAGGAACTGGCACACGCTGCGATCGAATATTTCCAGCTGTCCATCGTCATGACCGCCTCGATGTTCACGGAGCCGAGCTTCCTCTCCCGCCATCGGGGAAGCTTCGTCGAGCGCAACGAAGGACCGCACCGGGCGAACGAAATCTTGGGGGCCTATCTCGGCGCCGAGCAGGAGCTGGGCCGGGCGAATCCGGCGATCAATCCCCGCAGCGCCGCGGATCTGCTGCTCGGGGCGTGCTTCCAGCACGTCTTCCATCTGCAATTTCGGGGCGTGAAAGAACCGGAGGAGGAGGAAAAACGCTTCATCGGCGATCTGGTGCAGACGTTGCTGCTGGGAGCCGATCCGAAGTAACCCCGGGCGGGGGAGGGTTCCGCCGGTTTCGCGCGCTCCCTTGACAGGGAGCGTTTCAGGCCTCTATACGAAGTGAGTGCACACTCATTTCCCTGCAATTGTCGTGCAAGTGTTTCCGGCCGGATTTGCCGGAGTCTGCCGATTGGCAGGCGCGCGCCGATTTTTCCGGTTTCTTGATCGTCTTTCCGCTTCTGTTGCCCGCGGTGCCGCAGCTCGCTCTGCTTCCGGCCTTCTGTCGAACAAGAGCGTTCGCCGGGCGCCGCGCCGGGTGGATTTTCCCGCCGCCTGCCTCTACAATGAGGGGAGAAACGAAAAGCCGTCCAGGCGGTCCGGAAGGAGCGGAAGCGATGATCGAGCTGTTTGACGCGTTGGTGGCGGATCGGCAGGAAGACCGGTTTGCGGTCGAGGTGCGGAAGCTGCGGCTGCAGGACTTGCCGCCCGGGGAATTGCTCGTGCGGGTGCGCTATTCCGGCGTGAACTACAAGGACAGTCTCGCGGTGTCGCCGGACGGCAACGTCGTGCGGACGTATCCGATGGTGCCCGGCATCGACCTGGCCGGCACAATCGTCTCGTCCGCGGACGCCCGCTTCCGGGAGGGCGACGAGGTGATCGCGACGAGCTATGAGATCGGCGTGTCGCATTTCGGCGGCTACAGCGAGTACGCCCGCATTCCGGCGGACTGGGTCGTGCCGCTTCCCGCCGGGCTGACGCCGAGGGAAGCGATGACGATCGGGACGGCCGGATTGACGGCGGCGCTGTCCGTGCAGCGGCTCGAGGACGCCGGGCTCGTCCCCGGGCAAGGCAAGGTGCTCGTCACCGGAGCGACGGGCGGCGTCGGCAGCTTCGCGGTGGCCATTCTGGCGTCCCGCGGCTATGACGTGGAAGCCGGCACGGGCAAGGCGTCCGAGCGCGACTATTTGACGGCGCTGGGCGCCAGGTCGGTCGTCTCCCGCGAGGACATTCACGACGGGAAGCTTCGCGCCCTGGGCAAGCAGCGTTGGGCGGCCGCCGTCGACCCGGTGGGCGGCGAACCGCTGGCGGCCGTGCTCGCCCAAATCCGCTACGGCGGTTCGGTGGCCGTCAGCGGCTTGACGGCGGGAGCGCAGCTGCCGGCGACGGTGTTCCCGTTTATCTTGCGCGGCGTCAACTTGCTCGGCATCGACTCGGTCTATTGCCCGATGGAACTGCGGCTTAGGACGTGGAAGCGGCTGGCGTCCGACTTAAGGCCGCTCGACCTGGAGCGGTTCGTGATGCGGGAGGTCGGCTTAAGCGAGCTGCCGGACGTTCTTCCCCTCCTGCGGAGAGGGCAGGCCAGAGGGCGGATTCTGGTCAGGCTGTAACGGGAACGGGGGCTTGGGCGCACGCCGTTCGGGCGACGGGCTGCGGCTGCAGCTTCATTCCGCCGAATGTTTACGCGCGAATCGCACCCGGAACGGAACGGGTGAAGGGAACGTACGAACACCATGGACAGAGGAGGCCGCCGGGGTTATGAAGCAAAACAAATACGACGATCCCGAATTTTTCCACAAATACAGCCGGATGCCGCGCTCGGTCCACGGGCTGCAGGCGGCCGGCGAATGGCCGGAGTTGCGGGCGATGCTTCCCGACCTGGAGGGCAAGAGCGTGCTGGACCTCGGCTGCGGCTACGGCTGGCACTGCCGCTATGCTCGGGAGCGGGGAGCGCGGATGGTGGTCGGGATCGATTTGTCGGAGAAGATGCTGAATCGGGCGAGGGAACTGACCGACGATCCGGCCATCGAGTACCGCAGGCTCGCCATTGAAGACGCGGATTTCGCCGACGGACAGTTCGACGTCGTCTTCAGTTCTCTGGCGTTCCACTACGTCGAAGCGTTCGACGAGGTTTGCCGCCGGGCGTACCGCTGGTTGACCCCGGGCGGCCGCTTCGTCTTCTCGGTCGAACATCCGATCTTCACGGCGCTCGCCGCGCAGGATTGGGAATACGGCCAACAAGGAGAGAAGCGCCATTGGCCGGTCGATCATTATCACCGGGAAGGGCCGCGCGAAGCCCGCTTCCTGGAGGATGACGTCGTCAAATATCATCGCACCGTCGCCACTTATCTCAATCTGCTGATCGAAGCGGGCTTTGCCGTCGCGAAGCTGTCGGAGCTCAAGCCGACCGAAGAGATGCTGCGCCGCAACCCCGAATGGCAGGAGGAGGTCCGGCGGCCGATGTTCCTGCTGATCGCCGCCGTGCGGAACGAAGCCCCGGCACCCGGGTCGGAGCTTAAGGGCTAGGCTTGCCCGGAAGGCGGCGCGGCGCGAAGGCCGTCGATAAACAGATTGCATATGCCGTCGTAAATACGTTTCTTGGAGCAGCCGAGCTCGTCCAGATGATACAGGTATTGGAAGGGTGACAGCGCGGACAAGAGCAAATGGGCGGTCAGCAAAGTGTCGAACTCGCGCGTCTCGCCCAGCTCCTTCGCGCGGTTCAGGCACGCCAGCAGCAGATTCCGCAGCCGCACCATGACCGGGTGCTTGAGCGGCGCGAACGTTTTTTTGCCCGCGTACATGGAGCTTATGGCGAGAAGCAGCTCCGCGTTACGGTCGATGTAGTCCAGTGACAGGCGGATCAGGTCCTCCAGCTGGCTCAACGCGGAAGATGAATTGGATGCCGCGCCTGCGAGCGCCTCCAGCTCCTTCAGGAACTCCTCGACGCTTGTCCGCAGCAATTCGGAGTAAATTTCCCCCAGATGGCTGAAGCGCCGGTATAGCGTTCCCTGGCCGATGCCGGCTTCCTGCGCGATCTGATACATGTTGACCGAGTCGATTCCGTTGTTCACCAGCAGCCGGTTGGCAGCCGCCAGAATGCGCTGGCGGTAGTGCGAGTCGCGGTCCGCCGCTTTGCATGTCGTATCGGGAGGCTCCACACCCATTCTCCTTCCCTGAAAAAAATTTCGAGCGTTCGCATTGACACAGCGGACAATTGTCCCTTATATTCTTAGTGGCGGACAATTGTCCCCGATAAAAATATATCACATTCGACGCCCATGTGCCTATTATACGCGAAAATCAGCCGCCGCAGCATGACCGGCACAAGAGGCGAAATGTGAAAGGAGTGGAAAAATATGTCACATGCGGCTGCAGCCGGCGAGTCCCAGACCGAATTTCGCATGTCCAAACTGATGATTCCCTTGATTGCGCTCATTGCCGGCTGTTTCATGGTCATTCTGGATTCGACCGCGATGAACGTCGCGCTCTCGAAGCTCGTGACGGACTTCCATACCCAACTTCCCACGCTGGAGTGGACCGTTACCGGCTATATGCTGGCGACGGCGGCCGTCATTCCGCTTGCGGGCTGGCTGTCGGACCGGTTCGGGGCGAAGAACGTCTTCCTTACGTCCGTCATTCTGTTTACGCTCGGCTCCGTTCTGTGCTCGACGCCGAACAGCGCGGATTGGCTGATCGCGTTCCGCATCGTTCAAGGTCTTGGCGGCGGCTTCGTCATGCCCGTCGCCATGGCCTACGTGTACCGGTTGAGCCCGCCGAACAAGATCGGCATGTTCATGGGCCTGCTCGGCGTGCCGATCCTGTTCGCCCCCGCGGTCGGACCGGTTCTGTCGGGCTGGCTGGTGGAGTATCATTCCTGGCGCTGGATATTCCTGATCAACCTGCCCGTCGGCGTCTTCAGCGTGCTGTTCGGCTGGTGGAGCTTGCCGAAGCTCGGCAAGAAGAAGGTGGCCGGCTTCGATCTGCCGGGAATGATTCTCGGCCCGATCGCCTTCGCCGCCTTGTCGTACGGAGTCAGCGAAGGGGCCAACAGCTGGACCTCGACCGAGACGCTGACCGGTCTCATCGTCGGCGGAGCTGCCTTGCTCGCGTTCATCTTCGTGGAGCTGCGGGCCAAGATCCCGCTGCTGGAGCTGCGCGTGTTCCGTTCCGTCGATTTCTCGTTCGGCATCTTCGTGCAGTGGATCGTCCAGTTTTCCCTGTTCGGCACGATCTTCCTGCTCCCGCAATTCCTTCAGCAGGCGAGAGGCTTCGGCGCGCTGGACACCGGCCTGACGCTGTTCCCTCAAGCGCTCGCTTCGGCTTGCCTGATGCCGCTCGGCGGCTTCCTGTTCGACCGGATCGGCGTGCGCTGGCTGGTCGTGTTCGGGCTCGGCCTCGTGTCCGGGGCGATCTACCAGTACACCCAGGTGGACATGTCGACGGAGGGCAAGGATCTGCTGCTGCCGCTCATCATGGCCGGCGGCGGCATGGGCCTGATGATGATGCCGCTCAACTCGCATCTGGTCAGCAAGGCGCCGCGCGACTTGGTCAGCCGCGTCACTTCGCTGACGAGCGCGCTGCAGCAGGTCATCAGCTCGCTCGCCGTGGCGACGGTCGTCACGATTCTGACCTCGCACCTGAAGTCGCTCATCGCCGACAATCCGGCCGCCGCCGGAGGCGGAGCGGACGCCGCGAAGGCGATGCTGGCGCTGGCTCCGCAGGCGTTCGATTATACGTTCCGCGTCATGTTCGTGGTCGCCCTGTGCGGCAGCGTGCTCGGCTTCCTGCTGCGCCGCGGCAAGAAGCCGCAAGGAGAGGCCGCTTCGAGCACGGCTCCCGGCCAGGCGATGGAGAGCATGCACATGGGCTGACGGTTGTTTTGGCGGAATGCGTGTCCGCGCGTCGGAGGGCCGAATCCTGTCCGCAGGGTTCGGCCCTTGCGCTGCTGCGCCCCGGTAACCTTGGCGTAAGTAACTTGTGTTCGTTTCAGTTCTTCAGCGATCGGACCGGTTTCGTTACAATGAGAGGGAAGAAGCAAGCGAGGAGGAAATGGAGATGAACTACAGAACGTTGGGCCGCACGGGCCTCAGCATTTCGGAGATCGGCTACGGAGCCTGGGGCATCGGGAAGACGAGCTGGGTCGGCGCGGACGACGAGGAGTCGCTGCAGGCGTTGAACCGGGCCATCGACCTCGGGCTGAACTTCATCGACACGGCGCTCGGCTACGGGAACGGCCACAGCGAACGGCTGGTCGGACAGGCGGTCCGACAGCATTCGCAGCCGGTCTACGTGGCGACCAAGATTCCGCCCAAGAACCGGAAGTGGCCGGCCCCGGCGGGCATTCCGGCCAGCGATGCCTTCCCGGCGGACCACGTCATTTCCAGCACGGAAACGAGCCTGCGCAACCTCGGGTTGGAGACGATCGACGTGCAGCAGTTCCATGTCTGGTCGGACGAGTGGGTCGGGCAAGGCGACTGGCTGGAGGCGGTTCAGAAGCTGAAGGAGCAAGGGAAGATTCGCTCCTTCGGCGTGTCGATCAACGACCATCAGCCGAACAACGCGATCAAGCTGATCGAGACCGGCGTCGTCGACACCGTTCAGGTGATCTACAACATCTTCGATCAAAGTCCGGAGGACGGTCTGCTGCAGGCGTGCCAGAAGCACAACGTGGGCGTGATCGTACGGGTGGCGCTGGACGAAGGCGGACTGACGGGCCGAATCACGCCGGATTCGACGTTCGAGGAAGGCGACTTCCGCAACGTCTACTTCGGCGGCGACCGCAAGCGGCAAGTGTACGAGCGGGTGCAGGCCATCGCCGCCGATCTCGGCATCTCGACGGACGGCATGGCGGAGACCGCCCTGCGCTTCGTGCTGAGCCACCCGGCCGTCTCGACGGTCATTCCCGGCATGCGCACGGTTCGCAACGTGGAGCGCAATGTGAAGGCGGGAGACGGGCGCGGCCTGCCTGCGGAGCAGCTCGCCAAGCTGAAGGCGCACCGCTGGGACCGCAACTTCTATCAGCCGTAAAGCCCGGCTTGACGCAACGAATCCCTTCGCCGACCTTGGCGGAGGGATTCGTTTGTGTACGGCGGAAGCGACAGACGAACCGGCTTGTCTGCTCCAATAATCTATATTGAATATATTAAAAATAAATAATTCGACAAAAATAGACATAAGCCCATTCCCTCGAAAGCAAGCGGCTTGTCTTACGGGTTTTCGGCGAGCGGGCGGACCGCGGCGATTGCGGTTTGTCGACCGATCTTATATATTATATAAATAATGTCTTACCAAGCTGTGGTGATTCTCATGAATGCGGCGGACCGCATTCCGCTTTATCAGAAAATCCAGGATTATCTCCGCGATCTGATCGAATCGGACGGGCTGAAAGAAGGGGACCGCATTCCGACCGAGAAGGAGCTGATGGAGCGCTTCAACGTCAGCAAAATTACGGTAGTCAACGCTTTGACCGGCCTCGCCAACGAGAAGATCATCACCCGGGTTCCGGGGCGGGGCAGCTTCGTCAGCGGGCCGGCGGCAGACCATTCGGACGCGCCGACGGCATCCGGCCGGGCGGACAAGCGGGCCGGCGAAACCGTGCGGACGGGCACCATCGGGCTCATTATTCCGTCCATCGACGACTACTTTGCGGCCCGGCTCGTCGAAGGCGTGCAGAAGGCGTTGCTCGAGAACGGCTACCGGACCGTCATTCTGCTGTCGAACAGCTCGCTCAAGCTCGAGCAGGATGCGATCGATATGCTGATGAACATCGGAGCGGAAGGCATGCTCATCTTCCCGGTCGACGAAGAGCAGTATAACGAGCGCATATTGAGCATGAAGTTGAGCGGATATCCCTTCCTGCTGATCGACCGCTACTTGCCGGGCGTGGAGACCCATTACATTGCGGCGGACGGCCGGTTGGGAACGCGTCTGGCGGTCGATTACCTGTGGGAGCTCGGCCACCGCGACATTGCCATCTGCTCCGATTCTCCGATGCAGACGATCACGGTGCAAGAGCGGATCGACGGCTACATGGGAGCGCTGAAGGACAAGGGGGCGCTCATCAATCCGGCCCACATCATCACCGGCTTTTATGTGGACAGTTTGAAGGAGGTGGAGAGCCACCCGCTGTACCGGTACATCCGGAACCGGATGGCGACCGCCTACATTGCGCTGAACGGCCGGCTTGGCGTGCAGATCCATCAGATGGCGCGCAAGGCCGGTTTAAGCGTGCCCGAGGACGTATCGATCGTAAGCTTCGACGACCCGACTTCGATCGTGGAGGAGTTCAGCATCTTCACCCACATTAAGCAGTTCGAGCAGGAAATGGGCTCCCGCGCCGCCGCTCAATTGCTGGAGATTATCCGCAACGGCGAAGGCGGAGGAACGTACCGGAAGACGTTGATCAAGCCCGAATTGGTCGTCCGCCAGACGACGGGCCCGTACCGTGCGGTGACAGCCCAATCCTAATCGCTTCGCCTTCTCGCCGGACGATCCCCGGAAAACGTTATCGATCCGTTTTCCGGGGATCGTCTTTGTTTTGGGGATATTAAAATTTAAATAAATATATTGAATATATATGATTTATATATTATATTACTGGTAAAATCTCTTTGAGATGGCGAAACTGCTCAAGGAACAACATGGAAGTGCGGAAGAAGGGCCGGTGATACGTCGATTTGTAAGCCTTTTCTATGGTGGTGGCGGAACTTTCGACCATTTTCTTTGCAGGAGGTGTGCGAATGGAGGCGGCCAAAAGGAGCAAGACGCTGGCGAAAGTCTGGAGCTTCCGTTATATCTATTTGTTCCTGGTTCCGGCGCTGGTCTGGTATCTGATCTTCGCTTACTATCCGATGTACGGCATCCTCATCGCGTTCAAAGACTTCAAATATAACCTGGGAATCCTGGGCAGTCCCTGGGAAGGCTTCCGCTATTTCAAGCAGTTTCTGAACGACTCGAGCTTTTACGAAGTGCTGCGCAATACGCTGTCCATCAGCGCCCTCAAATTGCTGTTCGGATTTCCCGCTCCCCTGATTCTGGCCTTGATGCTGAATGCGATCTCGAACGGCAAGTTCAAACGGGTGTTCCAGACGATCTCTTACTTGCCCCACTTCGTTTCCTGGGTCGTCGTCGTGACCCTTCTCCAGAAGATATTGTCCCCCAACGTGGGCCTCATCAACGATATTCGCGAGCGCATGGGACTGGAGCCGATCTTCTTCATGGGAGACCCCAATTTGTTCTATCCGCTGGTCATCATCTCCGATATTTGGAAAGGCGTGGGATGGGGCGCCATCATCTATTTGGCCGCGCTCACCAACATCGATCCCCACTTGTACGAAGCCGCGCAAATCGACGGGGCGGGCCGCTGGAGCACGCTGTTCAAGATTACGCTGCCTTGCCTGACGCCGACGATCGCGATCTTGCTCATCTTCTCGCTCAGCGGAATTCTGAATGCGGGCTTCGACCAGGTTTATCTCATGCAAACGCCCGCCACCTTGAGCGTTTCGGAGATATTGGACACTTACGTGCTCAAGACAGGCATCCAGCAGGGCCAATTCGCTTACTCCACGGCGATCGGGCTGTTCAAGTCCGTGATCTCGCTGCTTCTGATCGTCGCGGTCAACAACATTTCGAAACGGCTGAGCGGCACGTCGCTCTGGTAAAGCGGCAGGCCGACGGATCCAAGGAGGTATGCGCATGGGCGTGAAAAGGATGTCGGCAGCCGATCGCATCTACGCGGCGCTGAACTATGCGGCGCTGCTCATCTTCTGCGCGACGGCTCTCTATCCGTTTATTTATTTCCTGGCCTTGTCCTTCAACGACGGATACGACGCGATGAAAGGCGGCATCTACTTTGTGCCGAGAGTGTATACGCTGGAGAACTACAGCAAGGCGTTCAACAATCCGCTGATTCTGAATTCGTTCCTCGTCTCCGTCGCCCGAACCGTGCTGGTCACCGTCCTTTCCGTGCTGCTGACGGCCATGCTGGCGTACGCGCTGTCCCGCAAAGGACTTCCGGGAAGGAAGTACATCGTCTTCTTCTTTTTCTTCACCACTCTGTTCAGCGGGGGGCTCATTCCCACTTTCATTCTGTACCGGCAGCTGCACATCCTCGACACGTTCTGGGTGCTGGTCTTGCCGTCGTTGTACAACTTCTTCAACGCGATCGTCATGAAGACGTTCTTCGACGGCATTCCGGGCAGCCTGGCGGAATCGGCCCGCATCGACGGAGCGGGAGAGCTCGCGGTCTTCTCGCGGATCATCCTGCCGCTGTCGATGCCGGTCATGGCGACCATCGCCTTGTTCGTCGGCGTCGGGTGCTGGAACGACTGGTTTACCGGTCAATTCTTCATTCAGAACGAGAAGCTGCAGCCGGCCGCCACGTTCCTGAACAAGATGATCAGCGAAGCGTCCTTCCAGTCGATGACGTCCTCGAACAGCGGTTCCGCCATTCAGAACATGAACCAGGCCCAGTTGGAACTGCGCGGCGTGACGCCGGAAGCGCTGCGGATGACGTTCGTCATCATCATTACGACCCCGATCATCTGCGTCTATCCGTTTCTTCAGAAGTATTTCGTCAAAGGGGTATTGGTCGGTTCGCTGAAGGAGTAACCGCGTATAAAAGGCGCCCCACGCCTTTTATATAAATAACGAGCAAAGGGGTTATGGAAGATGCCGAGCAAGAAGAGGCTGAGGAGAGTTGTGGGCATGACGCTCGCCGTGCCGATGCTGCTTACGGCGGTGACGGCCTGCAGCGGCAATTCAAGCGACAATGCCGGCGGGAGCGACGGACCCGGCGCCAGCGGCGCGGCAACGGACGCGGGCAAGCCGGAACCGGTCACGCTGTCCTTCCTGAGCGCCTGGAACGGCGGCGGATCGAGCTTCCCGCAAGACCAGGTCAACAATCCCGTCGCCCAGCGGGTCAAGGAAGTCACCGGCGTGACGCTGAAGATGGAATCGATTACAACGAACGAAACGGAAAAGCTGAACACGATCTTCGCCTCGGGCACGGTGCCGGATATCGTCAACGCCCCCTTCTGGTCGACGACGGGCGGGGAAGGCCAGGTCATCAAGAAGGCGGCTCTGGAAGGGCAACTGCTGGATTTGACGCCTTATCTGGATAAGTATCCGAATGTGAAGAAGCTGCTGACGACCGGGGTGGCGAAGGACTTCGCCGAGTTCGAACTGAACAGCCCCGACTTCCAGGGGAAGACGTACGTGATCCCGATGCAGACGCCGGACGGCACGCTGGAGAGCATCCATAACTGGAACTACGGCCTCTATGCCCGCGGAGACATCCTGAAGGCGCTGAACGTAAATCCGGAAGATATCGATACCGAAGAGGAATTGTTCGATCTCCTGGTCAAGATCAAGAACGGCAACTTCAAGGACATCAGCGGCAAGCCGGTCATTCCGGCCGGCACGATGCACGACGGATGGGATTACGGCCAATTCCTGAGAGGCTGGTCGGACTACAACATCTCCGACTTCCGGGAGGAGAACGGGAAGCTGACGTTCTGGATGTTCTCGAAGGACGAAGAAGAGAAGCTGTTGTTCATGAGGAAGATCATCGGCAACGGCCTGTTCGACCCCGAAGCGTTCAGCAACACCGACACGATGGCGAACGAGAAGCTGACGACAGGGAAGCTGGCCGTGTTCGGCGCCCAATCGATGCTGGCGACGCTGCAGAACACGCTGTACAAGACGAATCCGGAAATGCAATACGAGCTGCTCGGACCGATGAAGAACAAGAGCGGGCAAATCGCGACGCAAGTCGAAAAGCCGGGCCGTTCCGGCTTCCCCGTCATCTTCCTGAGCGCGAAGATCAAAAATCCCGACGCCGCGCTGCGCTTCCTGGATTATATCAACAGCGACGAAGGCCGCCTGCTCGCCTATTGGGGCATTGAAGGGCAACACTATCAGATGGTGAACGGAGTTCCCAAGTGGATTCCCGAGGTGAAGCAGAAGTTCGACGAAAATACGGATTTGAAGAGGGATGCCGGACTCAACTACCTCAACGCCAACTTTATCGGCGGATTCTCTCCCGACGTCGCCTGGCCCAAGACGGAAGACGAAAAGACGAAGTGGGAAAAGCTGGAGGAGAGCTTCTCGAAGAAGATGCCGATCAAGATCATCGATAAAGTGAGCGCCAACTATCTGGAGAGAGAGTGGCCCAAGTACCAGCAATATTTGGACGCCACCAGCAGCCTGAATTACGGCGACGAATTCGAGAAAGCGCTGTTCGCCAAGACGGATGAGCAAGCGCTGAAGATTCTCCACGACATTCAAGACAAATTCAGAGCCGCCGGTGCGGAAGAAATGACGGAATTTGTGGCGCAGAAGGCGGCGGAAAGAACCGATATCGGCTTCTGAAGCCGGGGAAAAAGGCCGACCGGGCACTGCCGCCTTGTCCCGGCGCCGGGGGCGAATCCGAGTCCCGGGCGTCCGCGGACGAACGTTGGACCCGGGCGGCCTTCTCCTTCAAGCCCGGGGCTGCTCCCGCTGCGGGGAGGCAACGGCGCGGCGCCCGGGCCGCCGGTCAGCTTCGGGGCTTCAAGGCGCTTGCCGCCAAGGTGTCCCGCGTCTTCGCCTCGTAGACGTAGTGGACTTTTCCTTGCCGGACCAGGTCGCTCAGCGCTTCGAGCGTTTCCTCGAGCGGCGTGAGCGGGTCCGACTTGTGCGCTTTCGTTCCATACGGGCCTTCGATCCCCCTCAAACAACAAGCCCCCCGGCAACCGGTGCCGAGGGGCTAAATTTGTTTCAGAAAACAGTTGATCATTTGTCCCGAATCTGTTAAAATAGCTTATAGCGCATATGGGCGTTACATTTTATACAATCAATAATATGATAGCACGGGACCACCGCGTTGTCAAGACCTGTTTTGGCCCGCGTCAAGCGCGTAAACGCGTGGAAGGAGGGGTTGGAATGTCGGACGAACAAGCGAACGAATGGCTGGATGAAGAGCTGAGCCTGCCGCCGGGCATCCGCATGGACGATCCGGTTCGCATGTATTTGAAGGAGATCGGCCGGGTGCCGCTTCTTTCCGCCGACGAGGAGATCGAACTGGCGCAACGGATCGAGCAGGGCGACGAACAGGCGAAGCGGCGGCTCGCCGAAGCCAACCTGCGCCTCGTCGTCAGCATTGCCCGCCGGTATGTCGGCCGGGGCATGCTGTTCCTCGATCTGATTCAGGAAGGCAATATGGGACTTATCCGCGCGGTCGAGAAGTTCGATTACCGCAAGGGCTTCAAATTCAGCACTTATGCCACATGGTGGATTCGCCAGGCGATCACCCGCAGCATCGCCGATCACAGCCGGACGATCCGCATTCCGGTTCATATGGTGGAGACGATCAACAAGCTGGTGCGCGTATCCCGGCAATTGCTGCAGGAGCTCGGCCGCGAGCCGACGCCGGAGGAGATCGCGCAGAAGATGGAGATGAGCGTGGAGAAGGTTCTGGAGATCCAGAAGGTGTCCCAGGAACCGATCTCGCTGGAAACGCCGATCGGCGAGGAGAACGACTCGAAGCTGGGCGAGTTCATCGAGGACCAGGAGGCGAAGGCGCCGGCCGACGCCGCGGCGTACGAACTGCTGAAGGAGCAGCTTTCGGACGTGCTCGACACGTTGACGGAGAGGGAAGAGAGCGTGTTGCGCCTGCGGTTCGGGCTGGACGACGGACGCAGCCGCACGCTGGAGGAAGTGGGGCAGGAGTTCGGCGTCACGCGGGAGCGGATTCGGCAGATCGAAGCGAAGGCGCTCCGCAAGCTTCGGCATCCGAGCCGCAGCAAGCGGCTGAAGGACTTCCTCGATTAAGTCGCCGCAGGCGCGCGAGCATTCGAGCCGTACGATTGGACAGAGGCAAGGGGAGATTCCCTTTGCCTCTTTGTGCTTCTGTCGGGACCAACCGTTTCGCCGCGGATGCAAAAAAAAGGTTGACCTTTACGCAACGTTAAGGTGTAAGGTTGAACCGTCGGGAGGGAAAACGCATGGAATACACGGTGCACAAGCTGGGCCGCCTGGCGGGCGTCAGCGCACGAACGCTGCGCTATTACGACGAGATCGGGATTCTGAAGCCGGCCAGAATCAATTCGTCGGGATACCGGATTTACGGCCGGGCGGAGGTGGATCGGTTGCAGCAGATCCTGTTCTACCGCGAGCTGGGCGTCGGCCTGGAGCGCATCAAGCAGATCGTGACCGATCCCGCGTTCGACGCAGCAGCGGCTCTGCGGGAGCACCGGCAGCATCTTCTCGACAGAAGAAGGCAATTGGATCTGATGATCGCGAGCGTGGAGAAGACGATTGCCGCATCCGAAGGGAGAATAACGATGAGCGACCAAGAAAAGTTCGAAGGCTTCAAGCAAAAGCTGATCGACGATAACGAGAGCAAGTACGGCAAGGAAATCCGCAGGAAGTACGGAGAAGAGGCGGTCAACCGTTCCAACGAGAAGGTGAAAAACATGACGAAGGAGGAGTACGAAGCGCTGACGCGCCTGTCGGAAAACGTTCTGAAGACGCTCGGCGAGGCCATGGACGAAGGCGATCCGGCTTCCGCGACCGCGCAGCGGGCGGCGGACCTCCATCGGCAATGGCTGAGCTTCTACTGGACCGAATACAGCAAGGAGGCGCACGCGAACCTGGCTCAGATGTACGTGGACGACGAGCGGTTCAAAGCGTACTACGACGCGGTTCGGCCGGGAGCGGCCGAGTTTCTGCGGGACGCCATCCGCATCTACACCAGCGTTCAGGCGTAACTTTGGGCTGCTTCGGCCGAAGGCGACGACTCGGCCGAGCGGCCGAGCGTCGTTTTTATTTTCAAGGGAATGGGCATATTCCCCAATGGGATGTTTTCGGGCCATTCTTCATTGTGATGGTCATGGTTGGATGTATTGCGATATTTCCAGCTATCGTGCCGTCAAAGAAATCCTTCCAGGCAGTCCCGTTTCGGCGGTTCTCTTCAAACGAGTCTGCTCAAACAGGTCCACATCCTGCAACGGCGTTCGCTCCGATCGCGTAAGACCCTGTTACGCGACCGGAGCGCCTGCGCTCGATCCCGGCTTGTCCGCCAACTGCAGGGTGATCGGGCAGTGGTCGCTGCCGAGAACGTGCGCGTCGATGCCGGCGTCGATCAGCAGCGGAGCGAGCCGCTTGGAGGCGAGAAAATAGTCGATGCGCCACCCGACGTTCCGCTCCCGCACCTTCGGCATGTTCGACCACCAGGTGTAGGCGTCGGTCCGGTCGGGGTGCAGGAACCGGAACGTATCGACGAAGCCGGCGTCCAGCAGCATCGTCATCTTTTCCCGCTCTTCGTCCGTGAACCCGGAATTGCCGCGATTGCTCCGCCAGTTCTTCAGGTCGATCTCGCGGTGGGCGACGTTCAGATCGCCGCAGGCGAGCACCGGCTTGCGGGCGTCCAGCTCCAGCAAATAGCGGCGGAAGCGGTCTTCCCATTCCAGCCGGTACATGAGCCGCGACAAGTCGCGCCTGGCGTTCGGAGTGTACACGTTGACGAGATAAAATTCGTCGAATTCCAGCGTGATGATCCGGCCTTCCGGCTCCCGGTCTTCCTCGATGCCGTAACGGACCGAGAGCGGCTTCAGCCGCGTGAACACCGCCGTGCCGGAATAGCCTTTCTTCTCCGCGTAATTCCAATACTGCGCATATTCCTTCGCGAGCTCCAGCTCGATTTGCCCTGCCTGCAGCTTGGTCTCCTGCACGCAGAAGATGTCGGCGTCGGTCTCGGCGAAGTACGCTTTGAACCCTTTGCCCACGCACGAGCGCAAGCCGTTGACGTTCCACGATGCCAGCTTCATGTCGTCTTTCCCCCCGCGGCCTGATCGGTTCGATCCTATTAGTATATCAGATCTGTCCGAGCGGAGGCGCCAATCGCGGGGGGATCCTCTCGGAGCGATTCCGTGACTTCGCCGTCGCGGACCGGCCTATTGTCCCGCTTCCGAGCTGACGAACGGATCGCCCGCGTCCATTCCCGTATCCGTCATCGTAATGCGAACGTCGGTCTCGAACCGGGACCGGGAGAACGTGTTCTCCCAATCGCCCGACCACTTCTTCCACAGGCGCGGGTGCCATCTTTGCACGTTTTCCCGCACGTGAAGAATGTCGGCTTTGCGGACCCGGACGAAGTTCAGGCTCTCTTCCAGCCGGTCCTCGATTTCTTCCCGGAACCGCTTCAGAAACATTTGGCTTTCCTCCATCGTCTCGATGCGCGAGCAGTTCAGTTCCCCGATTTTCCCCGAGATGTCGATCCGGTAGCGAACGAGCGGCAGGCCCTCCGCGGAGGATACCTTCATGCGGGAGCGAACGCTGGTCACGCGGAACGTATCGTTGCGCTTCTGTCCCTTCGCCTGTTCCGCGCAGGGGATCGGGACGACGGCTTCCTTGTATTGGTTGCGAAGCATGAGCAGATACGGGGCGAGGGAGACGGGGACGGTGTCGGAAATTTTGCCTTCCGGGAAGCGCAGAACGGCAAGTCCGTTTACCACGGCTACTTCCTCGTCGGCGTGCACAAGGCGGATGCGCGGAACCAGCTCGATGGACGACGGCGTCCTCGCCAGAATGGCCAGATCGAGGAGGGACAGCTTGTTCGCGGCGCCGAGATTCCGGTTGGACACTTCTTCGACGTCTCGAATCTGCTGCCCGATGGTCGTCTCGATCAGCGGCCTGATCTTCAGGAAGGGCTGCGCCTCTCCGGTGGTGATCAGGATGTTGATCGAGCCGCGCGGTTCCCGGGACCGGGAGAAGAAGTCGAGAACTTCGGCGAAACTGGCCGTTTGGGCGTACGGTTCGCCGATGAGCAGCGTGCGCATATGGCTCCATTGCAGCCTGCGGCCCAAGCGGGCGGCGATCTGTTCCTCGGCCTCGGACACCGTGTCCGCCACGCCTTCCAGATTGAGATAACCCTCGCCCTTGAACGAATTGGCGTTTTGGCTGTCCGCCATTCCCGGCTTGTAAATTTGCGTCGTCAGGCGAATGCGGCCGCCCTCCGCCCGATCGATCGCCGCCGCTTGAATGAATCCTAAGTTGGTCAACTCGACCTTGTCCCAGCAGCCGGAGAGAAGGGAGACGGACAGCAGCAAGGCCGCCGCGAGCGCGGGCTTCATCGCGCCCCCTTCTTCCCCGCCGAGCCGAGGGCGAGAAGCCGGCGGTTCCGCGGCGAGACGAGCAACCGCTTGAGCGGCAGGCGGATGAAGACGTCGCGCATGTCTCTCCATTTGAACGGGGCGAGCGACGTCAGGTAGGGCTGGCCCAGCGTCTGCAGGCAGATCAGGTGCAGCAGCGTCATCAGCATGGCGATCATCAGGCCGAAACCGCCGAGCAGCGTGGCGGCGACCATATACGGGAAGCGCAGGATACGCAGCGCGATCGCCATATCGTAGTGGGGAATGGCGAACGAGGCGATGCCGGTAAGCGCGACGACGATCACCATGATCGGGGAAGCGATCTTGGCCATGATGGCCGCCTGGCCGATGACCAGGGCGCCGACGATGCTGACGGCGGGGCCGACAGGCCGGGGCAGCCGGATGCCGGCTTCCCGCAGCAGCTCGAACGAGATTTCCATGATCAGGGCTTCCACGAAGGCGGGGAAGGGGATGCCTTCTCTCGTATCGAGGATCGCCAGCAGAAGCACGGTCGGGATCAGCTCGGGATGGAACGTGGACAGCGCGATATAGATGCTCGGCAACGTGAGCGCCATTCCGAACGCCAGCAGCCGCAGCAGCCGGATCATGGACGCGTAGACGGTTCTGACGTAATAATCCTCGCCCGTGGTGATGAAGTCGACGAAGAAGGAAGGGGCGAGGAGCACCGTCGGCGTGCGGTCGACCAGGACGGCGATCTTGCCGTCCATCAGGGCGGCGGCGGCGACGTCGGTCCTTTCCGTGTAGGCGTATTGAGGAAAAGGGGAGAAGGCGGAGTCCTGAATCCAGTCCTCGACGTAGGAAGTTTCCGGCACGTCGTAGCGCTCCAGCCCTTCGATCCGCTTGCGGAATTCCGCGAGCACGTCCGGGTCGATCACTTCCTGCAAGTAGCAAAAGGCGATGCGTGTCTTGGCCACCTGTCCGGCCGTGACGAATTCGATCTTGAGGGCGGCCGACGGAATTCTCTGCCTCAGCATGCTTAAATTTTTGTTCAAATCTTCCACCGTGCCTTCGCGCGGGCCGTGAACGACCGGTTCGTTGACCGGCTCCATGACCTGGCGCTTCTCGCTGGCGGGCGCTCTGTAGGCAATCGCGCCGTCCCACCGGTCGAAGAACAGGACAACCTGGCCTTGCAGCACCAGTTCGATGGCTTCTCTCAGCTGCCGGACCATCGTAAAGCCCTGGCGGGCCGCTCCCTCGCGCGAGAAATACGCTGCGACCGCCGCCGGATCGGCCGTTGGCGCGGCGCCCGACTCGAGGCCGGTCAAATCGCGCAGCGATTGCATCAAATACGGGTTGCGGTCTTCAGGCGCCAGCGTGAGGCAGTAGACGGACAGAGCTTCGTACTTGAGCTCCGGCCCGTAGCGCCAGCTGTCGAACGAAATATCGTGGCAGTTCTCGAACGCTTCCTCCAGTCGGGCGCGGTTGCGCCGCAGATCGGCATCGACGGCAAGGCCGTTTGCGGGGGAGAGGGTCATCGGCCGTCACTCCTTTCTCGAGGCTCGAATCGCCCGCGGAGCCAGGATAAGGCGGCAAGGAGGAACACGAGCGCGCAGCCGATCCCGATCACGAGGCTGGGCCAGATCGTATACACCTGGAACAGGAAGTCCGCCGGACTGGAAAACAGGGTGAGGGACAGCAGCACGCAAACGAGCGAGGCAGGGTAAATGAAGGCGGCCTCGTCGCGGGCGCCGAGCAGTTGAACCAGCAGCCGGTTCAGGATAATCAGAAAGACCGTGGCCTTCATGTAGGAGCCCAGAATGAGCGCCATGCCGATGACGGACTCGGCGCGCAAGTTCGTGCCGCTGACATCGGCGTTGCTCGCCAGGTGGAACAGCGAATAGTTGAAATGGTCGGCCGCAGGGCCGAAAGCCGCCGTCGTGCACAGGGACGAGATGAGGATCAGCGCCCCGTTGACGGTGAAGGCGCGGAACAGCCGCTTGGCCAGCAGCTTCTCGTCTTCCTTGGCCGTGTACGGAAGGAACACCGACAACAGGAACACTTCCCCGAACGGAAACCCGCCGGCGATTATTAGGCCGTGCAGAAGCGGCTTGAACCCTTTGTCGGCGATGGGCAAAAGTCTTCCCCAATCGTACAAGGGCATCGCCAGAACGAGGACGACCAGCGAGAAGACGATCATGACGGGGACGAGCAGCACGAACATGCGGGCGGTGTTCTTCACTCCCGACCTGGCCGTCAGCGCGGACGCCGCAAGACTGACGGAGCAGAAGACGTAGGGGGGCGTGTACGGCATCATGCCGCTTGTGAAGAAGTCGCTGATCCCGGTCACGATGGCCGATACCGCGAAGAACAGCATGCCGATGACCGGCACCAGAACGACCGGAGTGATCGCCCGGCCCAGCAACTTGCGGCAGTAGCCGAACAGGCCGGCCGCTTCTCCGTGCCTTCGGTGCAGGTAGATCACGCAGCCAAGCGTGAGCATTCCGAACAAGTAAGCGCCTGCGACGGAGAGCCAGGAGCCGTTCCCCGCGACATGGGACAGCGGGGCGGGAATATAGATGATGGCGGAGCCCACCGACGCCGCCACCAGCAGGCATGCCAGTTGATTGACGGTCAGCGATATCGTATTGCGCATTCCGTTCGTCCCTTCATGCGGAAGTTCCGAGCCATCCGAGGACGGACCGCGTTGCCGGGCCGAACGCCAGCTTGAGCAGTTCTCCGTATCCCGGCCAGTCGGGATGGAAGAGGTAGCGAACGGACAGATACGCCGCCGCCAGCCCGAACGCCGCGATCCAGACCTTGATCTTCCGGTCCCGCCGCCTCCAGCTTCCGCGCTCTCCGAGTGCCCAAGCGGCGAACAGCAGCAGCACGAAGATGCACTTGTCCATGAAGCCGCCTCCCGTGTACGTCGAAATTTTTTCCTTATTCTGCCTCCCTTTCCGCTTTTGTATTCGCCACGGCAAGAAGGACCGCTCGATCGGTCCGGCGAGCCGGACCGGCGAACGGCCCTTGCGGGTATGATGGGACTCGTGCGGCCCGTCCCGGTCTTATCGGTCCTCCACGTCCAGGAACAGGACGAGCTGTCGGCCGACCGGAATCGAAATCGTGCGAATCCAGGCGTGGGTGTCCAGATCGGCGTACTTGGTCGACACTTTCATCTCCGGCGTTCGGCCGGCGGCGTCGAGCAGATGGGGGATGAAGTACGGACGCCAATTCCAGTCCGCGCCCCGGTAGTCTTCCTCGCGGCGCCAGCGGTCGGAAGCTTGGCGCGTATGATTAGACGACAGCTGAATGCCGTTTCGCCCGCATAGATATACCCGCAGGACGGACGAATCCAGCTGCGGGAGCCAGGCGGCGATCCACTCGTCGACCTGCTCGGAGAGGCGCTTGCGCTTCGCATCGGCCCCATCCCCGTCCTTGATCGAGACGAGACGCGCCCCGAGACCCGACGTCCGCACGGAATCGGCCAGCGCCTGTCCGCGCCGCCGCCAGATCAGCTCCGTCCGCTGCAGCCGCTTCCAGTGCTCGTGCAGTTCCCGCTCGATCAGGGGGGCGAACGCGTTCTTCTCCCGAAACGCCGCTTCCGCCGGCGAGAACAAATACCCTTGCACGTATCGCGCTCCCACCTGGATCGCCCGCTGCAAATCTTCCCGCGTCTCCACGCCTTCGATCAGAAGCGAAGCGCCGATCTGCTCGGCGAGCGTCGAGAACGAGCGCAGAACGCCGAGATAGCCGTTGTGGTTCGCGCTTTTCTTCATCAGGTGGATGTCGATCTTCAGCACATGGGGCCGAATTTGCGCGATCCGGTCGTAGCTGCTGAAGCCGGAACCGATGTCGTCGATGGCCACCAGGCAGCCTTGATCGCGGTAAAGGTTGACGACCTCGTTCAGCTCGGCGACGGAGCCGCCGAACTCCTCTTCGGTAATTTCGATGCACACCTTGTGCGGATCGACCCGATAACGGTCGAGGAGCCGCAGCGTGTGCAACTCTCCGGTGGCCCGATAATGACGGAACATCCAGGACGGCTTCAGATTGAGGAACAGCGTGGGCGGGTCGGCCGCCGCCGCGGCCTTGGCGATAGCCTGCTCCCGCAGCAGACGGTCGATGCGCAACTGCTCGGAGTGCGGCACCCTGGGATCGGAGAAGAACGGCCCCAGGCTGCGAACCGCATCGCCGTCGAGCCATCGGCCCAACGCTTCAAAGCCGACGATCCGGCGCGTGTCGAGGGCCACAATCGGCTGGAAATAAGCGGCGAGACGGTCTTCCGGAGGCGCGGGGGGCACTCCGCGTCTGTCGTGGATCAAAGGTGAGTCCCCCTTTACAATGACGGTGATGTTAGGAAACATTACGTTCCGTTGTAGTCAATTGTAATGGAAGATTCAGGGGATGAACAGTCTCATTTCGGCATGTTTCCCGGAATCGGGTCGCTTGCGCACGCCCCGCGGCCGCCGCTTATTTGCCCGCCGCCGGCTCCATCTTGGCGATTTCGGCCGCGAGCAGTTCGCGCATCTCCGCCAGCTTGCGGGGATCGGCCGTCTCCGCCTTGTCCGCCAAGTAGCGCTCGCAGAACAGCTCCCAGGACGGCGTCAGCTTCTGCCGCTGCATCGTCCGCACGGCCGTCTTGATCAGGCGGCGCTCCTTGGCGTTCGTGAACTGGTCCTTGAAGCGCCTGGTCTGGCTCAGGTCCAGTTGAGAAAAGACGGCGCGGAAAATTTCCGCCGTCATCTTCGCGTCGTCGAGAGCGCGGTGCGCCGAGCCGTCCGAAGAGATGCCGAGCTCCTGCAGGGCCGCTTCGACGCTGACGTCGTTCGTCACGTTTTTGATGCGGAGGTAGCCTTTGAGCAGATCGAAGTAGTCGGTCGCCATCCAGAAGGCGTCGTCCAGCTTGTGCATGCGCGTGTCGTAGATGATGCGCTTCAGGTCTTCCCCGCCCCAGGTGACGAGCAGAAACGATTCGCTGCGGCCGAGCCAGTCGACAAAATCGCGGATCACGCGGGGGAATCCGTCGGCGGCGTCGATCTGCTCCTGGGCGATTCCGGTCTTCTTCCTGATGAAGCTGTTCAGCTTGGCGAAATAGACGGGCTTGACGAAGGCGGCGAACTCGTCGACCGCGCGCAGCGAGGCGTCGAGCCGGACCGCGCCGATCTCGATCACTTCCATCGGCAGCTCGCTGGCGAATTTGCGGCCGTTGAATTCGATGTCCAATACGATGTAGTCCATGCTGGCGTCCTCCGGTTGAGCGGCCCCTGCGGCGAACGGCCGGAAATCGGCTCCCGGCCGGCATCCGCTGCGGGAACCGGTTGTGTCGTTTTCCATTCTATCAGAAAACCGCCGCAAATAACGATTGACAACACAATTGAGAAACATTATCATTCTAATCAAGGTGAGAACGGTTTTCAATGCCGCGGAGGCATTGTGCCCACTTGGGAGCAAGGAGAGATTCCATGGCACGGTTAATGACGAACCGGTTGTCGCTGGCTTACGGAAGCCGGCGCATCATCGAGGAGCTGAACCTGTCCGTTCCGGACGGGAAGATCACCGCGCTGGTCGGGTCGAACGGCTCGGGCAAGTCGACGATCTTGAAGGCGATGGCGAGAATTTTGAGCCCGCAGGGCGGCGGAGTCGTCCTGGACGGCAAGGAAATTCACCGCCAGCCGACGCGGGAAGTGGCGAAGCAACTGGCCATTCTGCCGCAGAACCCGACGGCGCCGGAAGGGTTGACGGTGCAGGAACTCGTCTCGTTCGGCCGCTATCCGCATCAGAGAGGCTTCGGGAGCCTCGGGGCGGAAGACCGCCGGATGGTGGAATGGGCGCTGGGCGCGACCGGCATGTCCGAGTTCGCGGACCGTCCGGTCGATCAGCTGTCGGGGGGACAGCGGCAGCGCGCCTGGATCGCGATGGCGCTGGCGCAAGGAACGGAGATCGTGCTGCTCGACGAACCGACCACGTTCCTCGACATGGCTCATCAGATCGAGGTCATGATGCTGCTGGAGAAGCTGAACCGGGAGCAGCGGCGCACGATCGTCATGGTGGTGCACGACTTGAACCACGCGGCCCGGTACGCGCACAACCTGGTCGCCCTGAAGCAAGGGCGCGTGCTGTACGAAGGCGCCCCCGAGCAGGTCATGACGCCCGAGATGCTGCGGGTTGTCTTCGGCATCGACGCGGACGTCATTCCCGACCCCCGCTCCGGCACGCCGATGTGCCTGCCGTTCGGCTTGGCCCGGGAGGAAGCCTCGACACCGGCTGCGGCATCGCCCGATCCGGCGGCGGCTTCCGAACGCGAACCGGTCGGCGTCGCCGGCTGACCGGCGGGCGATAAGACGATTCTGCGCCTTTCTTCTCTTCTATAGGAACGAGCAGGGAACGAGCTTCAAGGTCCCCTCCGGCCGGCGACGGCGCGGGGCGCATTGCCGATCGATGGCGCGGGGCTTCTGTAGGGTTTATGAGGGCCAGGTCAGCCGCAATTTGCGGTTGGCCTTTTTTCATGACCGGTTTTAAGTTGCCGGGGTCCGGCGCAGAGTACCTGGGCAAGCCTCGAAGCCAGGCTCCTCAAGCCCACCGAAGCGGCGAAATCAGTCGGATCCCAGACTTGCCGGACGTCTCGAGCCACCCCATACAGCGAATTTGTTTGGCACAATTGTCTCCCGAAGGCTCGGCGCAACGTGATCGGCAGGAACGACAACGCCGATCCTCGATTTCCCGGGCGGACGGATAGGCGTTTGTCATCGGCGGCCGCCGGGGGTACAATGAGGGGGAAGCGCATTCATTCCGGAGGAATTTGGAGGTACTTGTTCAATGATTCCCCATTCCGACACCGCCGAACGGATCGCCGCCGTCAAGGAGCAGATCGCCAGGGCCGTCGTGGGCAAGGAGGAGACGGTCGAACGGCTGCTGATCGCGCTGCTCGCCTCCGGCCACGTCATCCTGGAGGACGTTCCCGGCACGGGCAAGACGATGCTGGCCAAGTCGCTTGCCCGCACGCTCGCCTGCGATTTCAAGCGCATCCAGTTCACCGCCGACCTGCTTCCGTCCGACATCTCCGGCATCAACTTCTACAACCAGCCCGCCGGGCGGTTCGAACTGCGCCAGGGGCCGGTGTTCACGAACGTCTTGCTGGCCGACGAACTGAACCGCGCGACGCCGCGAACGCAGTCCAGCCTGCTTGAGGCGATGGAGGAGCGCCAGGTGACGATCGACGGAGAGACGTATCCGCTGGCCAAGCCGTTCCTCGTCATCGCCACGCAGAATCCGATCGAGAGCCACGGCACATTTCCGCTGCCGGAAGCGCAGCTCGACCGCTTCATGATGCGCATACGGGCCGGCTACCCAAGCGCGGCGGAAGAGACCGAAGTTCTGCGCCGCTTCGCCGCGCGCGATCCGCTGCCGGACGTGCAGCCCGTGCTGGACCGGGAGCAGCTCGCGGAGCTGCAGAGCCGGGTGCCGCAAGTGCGGATTGGCGACGATCTGCTCGCCTACTTGCTGGCGATCGTGACGGAGACGCGCGAGCACCCCGATCTGGCGAGCGGAGTCAGCCCCCGCGGCAGCCTGCAGCTCGTGAAGGCGGCGCAGGCGCGGGCGCTGCTGCACGGCCGGGATTTCGTCGTTCCCGAAGACGTGAAATCGCTCGCCGTGCCGGTGTTCGCGCACCGTCTCATCTTCAAGGATCTGTTCGGAAGCGACAGCGGTCGGCCGGAGAAGCTGCTCGAGAACATCCTGCGGACCGTGCCCGTCCCCGCGGAGCCGGCCCTGGAGCGGAGCTGAAAGCCGATGTCGGTCGTCTGGCTTCTGACCGTGTTCGGCGTCCTGTACTTGCTTCAGCGGCTGCTGTTCCTGCGGTGGGGAGCGCGGGGCATCCGCTGCAATCGTTCGTTCAGCCACCCGTATGTGTTCGCCGGCCAGCGCGTCACGCTGATCGAGGAGATCGTCAACGCCAAGCTGCTGCCGCTGCCCTGGGTTCGCGTCGAGACGATGATGCCGTCCTGGCTCCGCTTCGACAACAAGAGCGCGGAGATGGCGGTCAGCGCCGGACAGCTGCTGCAAAACCACGCCAGCCTGTTCAGCCTTGCGCCGTTTACGAAGGTGGTGCGCAGGCACGAAGTCGTGTGCGCCCGCCGCGGCGTGTTCCGCATCTCCAGCCTGACGTGCACGCTCGGCGATCTGCTGGGCACGCCGGCCGGGCATCTGACGTTCGCCGCCGATGCGCAGATCGTCGTGTTTCCCCGGCTGAAGGAAGCCGGCGATCTGCCCGCCTCCGTGCGCCAGTTCATGCAGAGCGCGATCGGCCTTCAGGAATCGTTCCGCGAGGACCACTACCAATTCGCGGGCGTTCGCGCCTACCGCAGCGGGGATTCGTTGAAGCGGATCAACTGGAGCGCCACGGCGAAAACCGGGCAACTGCTCGTGAGCAAGCGAGAGACGATGGCCGACAACGACGTCATCCTGGTGCTGAACGCCGAGTTGCTCGACGGCTCGGAGAACCGGCGCATCTTCCCCGATGATTTCGAAGAGGCGCTCAGCGGCGCGGCGTCGATCGCCAGCCGTCTGATCGAGGGAGGGGGCAAAGTCGGCCTCGTGTTCAACGGCCGGGTGGAAGGATACGAGGAAGTGCCGCTGCGGGTCGAGCCGCGGGCCGGCCGGGAGCATCTGTTCCGCCTGCTCGGGCTGATGGCGCGATTCGAGGCGGTGGTGCGGCGCGAACTGACGTACGTGCTGGAGGACATGGCCGCTTCGGGCTTGCGGGACGCGCGGCTGCTGCTGATCACGGCGTTTCTCAGCCCCAAGCAGCGGCAGCTGATCGATCGGTTGCGGGGGAGCGGCAACCGGGTGGAAACGATGCTGCTGTATCGGGAGGCGACGGCATGAGGCCCATCGGCGATACGAAGGGGCGCGGCCGGGCGCTGTGGCGCACCGTGACGCTGGCGCTGGCGCTGCTGCCCGTCGCGCTCGGATTGGCCGCGCCTTATATGCCGGCCGGCTCCATGCTCCGGCTGTGGCTGGCCGCCGTGTTGGCGGCGTCCCTGCTCGGCCGGCTGCTGTCGCGCCTCCGCTTCTTGCCGCCGTGGCTCCTCGCGGGAGTGGTGCTGGCGGCAGGACTGGCGGCGTCCATCGCCTGGCGCCCGGAATGGTCGGTTCCCGCCGGCTATCTCGGCGTCGCCTGGTTCGCGGGCAGCCTCGCGCCGTCGCGGACCGCCGTGGCGCTGACCGGCATCGCCGCGAACGCGATCGCGCTGATCGCGGCGCAGTGGGCGTCCGGGCTCGCTCCGTATCGGACGCTCTGGCTGCTCGCGGGCATCGTCTGGTTCGCGGAGCTGCTGTACGCGCTGCACGGTTCCCTGCTGGCGTCGGCGGGGCTGGAGGGCGGCATCGTGACGCGCCTCGTCTCGAGGGCGAGCCGAAGGTATGCGACCGGGCTGCTGGCGGCGGTGCTGATCGCGTACCTGGCAACGAGCGATTTCCATCTGTGGCGGGAGCTTGTTCGCTTCCTGAACGAGCATATGCCTCACTTCTCGTCGGGGCAGCCGGAGCAGACGCCCGAGGCCGCTCCTCCCGTTCCTCCGCCGATGCTGCCGACGGAGCCGCCCGGGAAACCTGGGTTGGCGACCCGCATCTTGAACATCGTCATGTACGTTTTCGCCGGGGCGATCGTCGCGGGGTTGCTGGCGCTGCTGGTGCGCCGCTTCCTGCTGAACCGCGAATGGCTCCGCTCGGTGTGGGAGCGCACGCGCTCGCTGGCGGTCCGGCTGTTCCGGCGGAAGGAGGCGCCCGAAGCGCCGTCCTTCACCGACGAGAAGGAGAGCCTGCTCGACATCGGTCGGGCGCTGCGGCAGGCGCAGGACCGCTGGCGCCGCCGCCGGCGCAAGCCGCTCACCCGGCAGGAGTGGGAGGCGCTCCCCGCGGCGGACAAGGTGCGGCGGCTGTACCGGGATTCCCTGGAAGCCGCGGTCGGGCGAGGCCATGTTCTCCGCCCTTCGGACGCGCCGGAGGAGGCGCTGGGCGCGCTGGAGGCGTGGTATGAAGGCCGGGAGCGGGAAGGCGGCGGCCGCTCGGCCCCGGCGGTCTGGCTGCGCCGGACGCGCGGGACGCTGCTCGTTCTGTACTGGAGAACGAGGTACGGGCAGTGGGAGCCGACGCCGGCGGAACTGGCCGAGCTGGCCGCCGACTACCCATGGGGCGAACGCAAGTGAAGCCGGGCCCCCGCCGGCCCGGCTTCATCGGGCGGGCGGCCCCGGAGCCGGCCGGGAGACGGCCGCGGCAGCCGGAAGAAGGCCGGCGGCAGCCGGAGAACGGCCGTCAGCAGCCGGAGAACGGCCGGTCGCAACTGGAGGCGGCCGGGGAACGAACGAGGCGGCCGAAGACGCGGCAGCCGCGGCGACCGATCCCGATAACGGCGGCTCCGGCAGCGATCCCGCCGCCCGCTACAGCCGGCTTTCCTTGCGGAAGTCGCGCGGGGAGCGGTGGGCGATTTTTTTGAACGTCTTGCCGAAGTGGGAGAAGTTGTCGAAGCCGGTGGCGACGGCGATGTCGGCAATCGAGCGGTCGGTGTCCCTCAGCAGCCGCTGCGCCTCCTTGACCCGGGTCAGGGAGACATAGTCGGAGAAGGCGAACCCGGTCACCTCTTTGAACGTGCGGCTCAGGTGGGAAGGGCTGATGTAGAAGCGCTCGGCCAGCTCCCCCAGCTTGAGCGGCTCGCCGAAGTGGGCGTTGATGTAGCGGACGACTTCCGAAATTTTGGCGAGCTTGGGGGAGCGGTCTTCGTCTTCGGCGGCGGGCGGGAACTCGCGCACGTACCGTCCCGCGAGCAGCAGCAGATCGGCGACGCCGGCGGGCGGCACCAGCTCGAAGCCGGGCTGCTTGCGGCGCAGCTCGTCGATCATCCGCCGCACCGTCCGGTCGGCCTCCCGCCGCTCCGCGAGCGGCAGCCGCAGCACCGGACTCGCTTGCCGGAACGGCGAGAGCAGCAGTTCCGCGTGCGCTCCGAAGCGGCCTAACGCATAGCCGTCGTCGAAGTGAATGACGAACCGCTCGTGTCCGGGCGCCGCGGGCTGGAGCGTCTTGTGAAGCACGTTCGGGGAGATGAAGACGAGGTCCCCCGGCTCCACCGGATACGTTCGGTCCCCGACGAAATAGATCCGGCTGCCGGCCAGCAAGTAGTAAATTTCGTAATACGGGTGGAAGTGGTCGCTTTGCATCGTATAGGGTCCGGTCCGCAGAGCGTATTCCAGGTAGAGCTCTCGGACGGTTCCGTAGCTCCAGGTCTCGACGTCCATCGCGTCTTCTCCTTTTGCGCAAGATATGCGGGGTTTTCGCCAAAACGAGCATGATTTGAGTAGAATCATAGCATTCCTTTGCCCTAAAATGAAGGAAAACGCTTAAACGAGATGAGGAGACCCCACATGCAGAAGAAGAAATACGTCTTGGTCGGCACCGGAGGCAGAGCGGAGTTCTTTTACGGAGCGCTTGCGGGAACGTACCGGGAAACTTCGGAGCTGCTCGCTTTTTGCGACATCAACCAGACCCGCATGGACTACGCCAACAAGCTGCTGAAGGAGAAGTACGGCTATCACGCCGTGCCGACGTACAAGTCGGACGAATTCGACCGGATGATCGGGGAGCAGCGTCCCGACGCCGTCATCGTGACCAGCGTCGACCGGACGCACCACCGTTACATCATCCGGGCGATGGAGCTCGGCTGCGACGTCGTCACGGAGAAGCCGATGACCGTCGACGAGCGGAAGTGCCAGGACATCATCGACGCGGTCAAGCGGACCGGGCGCAAGGTGCGCGTGACGTTCAATTACCGCTACGCCCCGCACCATACGAAGGCGCGCGAGCTGATCGCCTCCGGCGTCATCGGCCAAGTCCATTCGGTCCACTTCGAATGGCTGCTCAACACGCGGCACGGGGCCGACTACTTCCGGCGCTGGCACCGCGACAAGCGCAACAGCGGCGGCTTGCTCGTTCACAAGTCGACGCACCATTTCGATCTCGTCAACTTCTGGATCGGGTCGCAGCCGGAGACGGTGTTCGCGTTCGGCGACCTGATGTTCTACGGACGCGAGAACGCCGAGAAGCGCGGAGTGACGCAGTTCTATGACCGCGCCACCGGCAACCCGCTGGCCAAGGGCGATCCGTTCGCGCTCCATCTCGACGAGAACGAGCATCTGAAGGCGATGTACCTGGACGCCGAGCACGAGGACGGCTACCGGCGCGACCAGAGCGTGTTCGGCGACGGCATCAGCATCGAGGATACGATGGGCGTCATCGTTCGCTACAAGAACCAGGCCATTCTGACGTACTCGCTGACGGCCTACGCGCCCTGGGAAGGATACCGGATCGCCTTCAACGGCAGCAAGGGGCGCATCGAGATGGAAGTCGTCGAGCAGTCGTACGTCAACTCCGGCGGGGAGAAGGCGGACGAAGGGGCGATTCTGGGACGCCGCATCCGCGTCATGCCGATGTTCGGGGCGCCGTACGAGGCGAAGGTGGAGGAAGGCGCCGGCGGACACGGCGGCGGAGATCCGGTGCTGCTCAACGACCTGTTCGGCACGCCGGTGCCCGATCCGTTCAACCGCGCGGCGGACCACGTGGACGGCGCCCGCTCGATTCTGACCGGCATCGCCGCCAACCGCTCGATCCGGACCGGCCAGGCGGTGCAAATTGCGGATTTGGTGAAGTTCGACTAAACTTGGAACACCGGGCAGCGACGTTTCGCCGAGCCGGTAAGCAATCGCCGCAGCAGCCGCTGCGGCGAGCTTCGCTCGGCTGCGCCGCCGGATTTTCTCATGGAGGGGAAGCAGACGGATGAAGCCATTCATGGATGATAATTTTCTGCTGTCGAACGAAACGGCGGTGCGGCTGTACCACGACTATGCGAAAGACATGCCGATCATCGACTACCACTGTCACCTGAGTCCCCAGGAAATTTGGGAGAACAAAGCCTACGACAACTTGACGCAAGTCTGGCTGTACGGGGACCACTACAAGTGGCGGGCGATGCGGGCGAACGGCATTCGCGAGGAACTGGTGACCGGCGGCGACGGCGTCGGCGACTACGATCGCTTCCTGGCGTGGGCGCAAACGGTTCCGAAGACGATCGGCAATCCGCTGTTCCACTGGTCCCATCTGGAGTTGCGCCGCTATTTCGACATCCAGGAGATGTTGAGCGAACGCACGGCCCCCGCCGTCTGGGAGAAGGCCAACGCCAGGCTGCAAGGACCGAACGGCTGGCGCGTGCGGGACTTCATCGTCCGTTCGGGCGTCGAAGTCGTCTGCACGACCGACGATCCGGCCGATTCGCTCGAGTACCATCAGAAGATCCGCGGCTTGGCCGATTTCCCGGTCAAGGTGCTGCCGTCGTTCCGGCCCGACAAGGCGCTGGAAATTCGCCGGCCGACCTTCCTGCCGTGGCTGGAGCGGCTTCAGGCGGCAACGGGCGGGCCGGTCGGCTCGTATGACGAGCTGCTGGCGGCGCTGGAGGCCCGCGCGAACTTCTTCCATGAGACCGGCTGCCGCGTGTCCGACCATGCGCTGGACGTCATGGGCTACGCGGAGGGAACCCGCGAGGAAGCGGCCGCCGTCTTCGCCAAGGCGCTCGCGGGAGAGGCGGTGTCCGCCGAGGAGGAACGGCTGTACAAGTCCTGCACGCTCGTGTTCCTCGGCAAGCTTTACGCGCGGCTCGGCTGGACGATGCAATACCATATCAACGCGGCCCGCAACAACAACACGCGCATGTTCGAGAAGCTCGGCCCGGACACCGGCTTCGACTCGATCGGCGACAGTCCGGTCGGCGAGCCGCTCGTCCGCCTGCTCGACGCGCTGGAGCGGGAGAACGCGCTGCCGAAGACGATCGTCTATTCGCTCAACCCGACCCATCTGTACGTGCTCGGCGCGGCGATCGGCAGCTTCCAGGGCGGCGGCATCCCCGGGAAAATGCAGCTCGGCTCGGCATGGTGGTTCAACGATACGCGGGACGGCATGGTCGAGCAGCTCAAGGCGCTCGCCAACCTCGGTCTGCTCAGCCGATTCGTCGGCATGTTGACCGACTCCCGCAGCTTCCTGTCGTACACGCGCCACGAATATTTCCGCCGCATCCTCTGCAACCTGATCGGCGAATGGGCGGAGAACGGCGAAGTGCCGGGAGACCTCGAGCTGCTCGGCGGCATGGTGCAAGACATCTCGTACAACAACGCGAAGGCGTACTTCGGCTTCTGACCGCGCCAAAGCGCGCGCCGGTCGCTCCGGAGCGCGCCCTATTCCCGGCGTTCAACGGCATTCTCCGGCGTTCGCGCTCATCCGCATCGGTCGAAAAAAAACGGGAAAAGCCCGATCCCTCCGGGGCGGGCTCTTCTCATTTCGACCTCCACACAACCAAACAGGGGCGATCCCGCTGTCATCGTCGGATGACGGGATCGCCCCTGTCCGCGCAAATTTCGCTTCTTATTTGGCGGCCTCTTCCGCTTCCGCCATGGCTTTCTCGTAGGTGTCGGAGTCCATCACCCGGCGGGCGCCGAGGTAACGTTTCGCGTAGTACGCTTCATCCAAGTCGGAGATCGTGACACCCTTGGATGCGGAATGCGCGAACTTGTTATCTCCAACATAAATGCCTACGTGCGAGACGCCGCTGCCGTCGGTGTTGAAGAACACCAGGTCGCCGGGTCTCAAGTCTTTCTTCTCGACCTTGTCGCCCATCTGATACTGCGCCTTCGACGAATGCGGCAGCGACACGCCGAGCTTCTTGAACACATAGGACGTAAAGCCCGAGCAATCGAAGCCGCTTGTCGTCGTTCCGCCGTAATCGTAGTCGATTCCGATCAGCTTGTCGATGGTGGCGTCCAGTCGCGAATCCGCGAACGCGCTTCCGGCTTGGAACGCCAGCAACAAGACCAGGCCAAGCAGAATGGCAGTGAACTTGCGCAACACGGTGACTCCTTCCAGTTGCCTACGAGGTTAGCTGAAGGGTTCGGTTGAAGGCGCCCTATGATCCCTGCCCGAGGCGGGATCAATTCACCCGCAAAACTGGTTCCCCCGTTTCCCTGTGCACGGGAATTCGGCAGTTTTCGCACATGGCTTTACGTATTCTGGATCTTGGGTCCCTTTTCCTGCTTCTATCAGATTAGAAATCACTCATCTAATTCTCATTTTTCTCGACAAAAAAAGAAGGCCCGCCGCCGGTTCCGAACGAACGAAACGGCGGTCGGGCGATTGTTCGGGGAACGTGCCGAACGAAAGCGGAGGCTTGTCAGAAGGATTCGGGTTTCCACACTTCATATTGGGAGGCGGACGTCCAGAGAGAGAGGAGAGCGCGCACCAGTTGGAAGCCCTGGTGCAGGACGACGGCGGCGAAGCCGGTCCACAGGAAGGCCGCCGCCGTTACCGCCAGCGACGCGGCAGCGCCGAGGCCGAAGACCGCCAGCGAGACGCCGCACAGCGGCAGCGCCCGGCGGCAGGCGCGGATGAGGCCCGGCAGGATGCCGCGCCCCGAGGCGGCGCCGAACTGCATGAACTGGGAAGCGAGGTGAACGGCGAAGCTCCAGGCGACCCATGCCAGCGCGTAAGGAAGCATGGCGCGCACCCAGTCGGAGAGCGACGGATCGGCGATGTAGCGGTCTTTGGCCAGCGGGACGAGCCACAGGAGGGGGGCGATCGCAAGCGCCTTCTCCAGCACGTACAGCGCGGCGATCGGCTTCCAGCGGCGGCGCATGCCCGCCAGCACGTGCGTGCCCTGATTTTCACCGGAATGATAGAACGAATAATACAAGCCCGCATTCACGAGCGGCGTGACCGCCATTCTCAGCAGGAACATGCCGGCGAGCAGCAACAGCGCCTCGTTCGCCAAGTCGGTCTTGAGCAGCCGAAACTGCGCTTCGATCCAAAACAGGCGGACGGCGTTCGGGTTCGGATGGTTGTCGGGGAAGCGCGCCAGCACCGGGGAAACCAGCGAATCGACGAACCGGTACAGGAAAAATCCCCACAGCAGCCGGTACAAAAACAACACGACGAGGACGTACTTGTGGCGCAGCGCCAATTTCCACCCCTTGCGGACGAACGTTTGCAAGTTTCCTCACCTCACCACGCCAGCGTGCCGATCAGGCCGTCGATCAATTTGGACAAGCCGATGTCGAGCCGCGTTTTCGTTTTTTCGGGTACGGCGGTTTTCAAGTAATTGTTGAACCTCAGATTGTCCAGCACGACCGCCATCGACGGATCGACGGCCACGTACAGCAGCGGCTTGGGGTGCTTCACCTGCAGCTGCTCGTGGTCCTGCGCGCCGTTCCACGTCCGGGTCGCCGTGCTTCCGTCGGCGAACCGGAAAAGCACCGTCACCGGCTCCGCGCTGCCCCCGTTGCGCCGGATGAGCACGTCGGTCACGTAGCCGCCTCCGTTCGCGGGACGGGAGTCGATCGAGGCGACCGCGAAGTCGGCCATCTGGCCCCGGTAGACGTACGCCTGGAAGAAGTCGTTCCACTTCTTGCGGGTCACGTTCTCGACGACTTTCTGGAAATCGGCGGTGGACGGATGGCGGAACCGGTACTTCTGGAAGTACGCCCGCATGATCTTGCCCATCGTCTTCTCGCCGACCTGGTCCTCGATCGCCGTCAGCACCAGCTTGCCGCGCAGGTAGACGTTCTCCGCATAGCCGTCCGATCCGTTGTAGCGCCAGGAGTCGAGCTTGAGCGGCTCCGGGGCGGTCAGGTAGCTGGCTTCGACCGCGGTGTTCGCATGGACGCCGTAGATGGCCGCCATCAGCTTATCCTCCGTGTAGGAGGTGAAGCCTTCGTCCAGCCAGGCCTCCTCGAATTCGTTGGAGGCGACCATGCCGTACCAGTACTGGTGGGCGATCTCATGCACGAGCGTCCGTTCCAGTTCGTAGCCGGGATTGTCGCTTCTGGCGGCCGCGGCGGTCACGAGCGTCGGGTATTCCATGCCGCCGGCTCCGTTGGCGTCGGCCGGAGGAACGACGATCGACAAGGTCGAGTACGGATACTCCCCGTACCATTGGCCGAGCAGAGCGAGCGCCGACTTGGCGGCGTGCATGTAGCGGTCCTTCAGCTTCTGCTGCTTCGGATCGAGGTACAGCTGGATGCGGACGCCGGGAACTCCTTCCGCGGAGAGCGTGTCGACCGCGAATTGGAACGAAGGCGACGCCGACCAGCCGAAGTCGTGCACGTCGTCGGCGTAGAACTGGTAAACCTTGCGGCCGTTCGCCACGGTGGGCAGCTTCGTCTGGAAGCCGGTCGCCGCCACTTTGTCGTTGGCCGGCACGTCGATCTTGACGCTGTAGATGCCGAAGTCGGAATAGAACTCGGAATTGCCGTGGTACTGATGGGCGTTCCAGCCTTCGGAGGCGCGGCCCCGCGTCCCGGCCGGCTCGTATACCGCGATCTTCGGGAACCATTGCCCGGCCATGACGAAGTCCCCCGCCTTGCCCATGCGCGCGAACACCTGCGGCAGCTTGACGGTGAACTTCATGAGCAGCGTCGTCTTCTCCCCGGGCTGAACCGGCTTCGGCAGCCGGAACGAGGCGAGCGTCTTGTCGGAGGCGTTCCCGTCGTCGGGTTGCACGTAGCGCAGGCGCGGCAGCAGCGTTTCTCCCGACTCGGTGGTCAGCGACGTGAGGGTCATGGAGCCGTAGCTGCCCGGCGCCATCTTGTCCCCCCGCAGCTGTCCGCCCGACTCCTTGAGGAACGTGCTGCCCGGAGAGAACGCGTTCGGGTACAGGTGGAGATAAATGTCGTCTACGGCTTGCCTTCCCGGGTTGCGCCAGGTGACGGTCTGTTCGCCGACGAGCGTTCCGTCATCCTTCAGCGTTACGGAGATGTGGTATTCCGTCACCCGGTTGCTGAGCACGACCGGCTTCGGCGCGATAGGCACGTCCGCTCCCGATTCGGCGCCGGAGGAGACGTTGAGCGCATCCGCGCCGGCCGGTTCCGGCGACGCTTCCGGCTGGGACATGGCGGGCAGGGCGTATTGATCCAGCCAGGCGTCGGCGAACCCGAACCGGATCGACACGAGGAGCAGGGCGGCGGAGACCGCTAGGGCAAGAACGCGGAACAAGCGGCGATGGGGCATACGATAAACCCTCCCGTTGACAAGCATCTAGGGCATGTATATGCCGCATGTCCCAAGATTATATCTGCGATGCGACCAAGCCCTTCCGCCGGCCGGGGGAAGGCGGTGCCGACGTCGCTTTTCCGCGCGTTTTTCGCTAAAATGTTGTTGTCGTAAAGGATGGAGGTTGAAGCGATGAGCGACGAGAAGCAGCCTGCGCCGGAGAAGAAGAAGCTGGCGCTGAACGTAGTGAGCAACAAGCCGCACAGGGGCTTCGGAGCGGGAAGCATCGACCTGAGCCAGGTGGCCTGCATCATCATCGATCAGGGAGAAGCCTACATCGACGTCGGGGCGATGCACGCGAAGAGCAAGGTGGAGCGGGGAATCAAGTTTTCCCCGAACAGGGAAGAGGTGCCGGGCGGGCGTCCGGTGTGGGTCGTGTGGGTCGCCGTGGACCGGGACGAGGAAGGCGGCTACTACGCGGGCGCCGCATCCTGCGAGATGCTGATCGATTCGGAAGCGCGCCGCGGCTGGAAAATTCTCGCCGACCACGTCAATCGTCTCGATGCGGCGATCAAGCGGCGCTTCCTGCTGGACAACATCGGGCCGCTGGAGAAGGCCGCGCTGTCCAAGCTGCTTCAGGATCACAACCGGGAATGGTGGGACCGCTCGCCGCAGCAACTGAAGGACCTGCTGGCCTGACGGGGCTGCACGGCGTCTGAACTCCCTCGCGCTTCGGAGCGCGAGGGAGCCGGCCTACGATCGGGTCGGCCGGAATTGAGCCTGGGCGCGGCATTCAGGGGGACGAACAGGTCCGGGCGGAATCGGTTCCGGATCGGAAACGACATCGTGATGGGCCGATCAAGCGGCAGCCTCGTCTCCCCGAAGGGGATAAGGCTGCCGCTCGTGCGACTGTCCGGCGAGGAAGGCGGACCGCTTACGCCTTGTGCCCCCACCAGCGGCGGATCCGGCTCCACCAGGAGGACGGCTCGCGCTCGTCCGCCTTCGGTTCCGCCTTGCCGTGCTGGAAGCAGAAGGCGGTCGGCTCCGTGCCGGCAAGGAACGTCTCGCGCACCTTGTGCGGGCAGTCCGGCGAAGCGAGCAGCCCCGTGTCCGGGTCGACGTCGACGGTCACGACGCCGTCCGGCATCGGGAACGGATGCGGCGGAACGCCGGTCAGCGCCTTCTCCGTGAACTCCGCGAAGATCGGCGCGGCGCGGTGCGCGTCGACGGAGGAGATCGCCCGGCCGCGGTCGTGCCCGACCCAGACCGATGTGGCCAGATCCGGCGTGTAGCCGACGAACCACGCGTCCGACATCGTCGTGCCGGACTTGCCGGCGGCGGGACGGTGCAGCATTCGCGAGACGCGGTGGGCCGTGCCGCCGGTGTCGAAGACGCTCGTCATCAGGTCGCTGAGCACGTAGGCGAGCGCGGGCGACAGCACCTGCTCCTTGCGCGGATGCGCCTCGTACAGGACGCGGCCGCTCAAGTCGGTAATTTTCAGAATCGCGGTCGGTTCGGCCCGGGCGCCGGAGGCGGCGAACGCGGTGAACGCCGACGCCATCTCGTAAGGGCTGACCGGGAACGTCCCGAGCGCCAGCGACGGAACGGGGTCCAGCTTCGCCGTGATGCCGAGCCGCCGTGCCATGCCGATCACTTCCTGCGGTCCGACCTGCATGATCGTGTTCACCGCGTAGATGTTGTCCGAGGAGCGGATCGCCTGCCGCAGGCCGATCTCGGCGTTGAAGTAGCGGTCGTTGAAGTTGCTCGGCCGGTAAATGTGCCGATAGTCGTCGTAATAGAAAATCGTCGGTTCGCTGCGGAAGCGGGTGACCGGCGTCACCGCCCGTTCGTCCAGCGCCGCCGCGTACAGGATCGGCTTGAAGGAAGAGCCCGGCTGGCGCGTCGTCGCGAACACGCGGTTGAACGGATTTTTGGCGTAGTCGCGGCCGCCGACCATCGCCTTGATGTAGCCGGTCGCCGGGTCGATCGCGACGAGCGCGGCCTGCAGATCGCCGTCCTTCGGCATGCGATGCTCGATCGCTTCTTCCGCCGCCCGCTGCATCTTGCTGTCGAGCGTCGTATAGATTTGAAGCCCCCCTTGGCTCAGCAGCCGTTCGTCCAGCTTGACGCGTTCGGCGGCCAGCTTGCGGACGTAGTCGACGAAATAGGGCGCCACCCGCCCTTTATCTTTGGGCAGCGGCTGCACCCGGTAGCTGCCGGAACGCCCGGCTTCCCGGGCTTGCCGCGGGGTGATCGCGCCCGTTTCCGCCATGGCGGCCAGCACCGTGCGCTGCCGGGCCTGCGCTTGCTCCGGGTGCAGATGGGGGGAATAATAGCTGGGCCCCTTCGGAATGCCGGCCAGCAGCGCGCTTTCGGCCAACGTCAAATCTTTGGCGGGCTTGCCGAAATAAAGCCGGGCCGCGGCTTCCGCGCCGTAGACGCCGTGGCCGTAGTAAATCTGGTTCAGATACATTTCCAGGATCTGATCCTTGCTGAACGTCCGCTCCAGCTTGGCGGCGTACAAGGCTTCCTTGACCTTGCGCTTCCACGTCCGCTCGTGGGTCAGGTACAGGTTGCGGGCGAGCTGCTGCGTCAGCGTGCTGGCGCCTTGCTCTTTGGACAGATGGCGCATGTCGACCCAGGCGGCCCGCATCAGCCCCTTGAGATCGAGGCCCGAATGCTCGTAGAAGCGGCGGTCCTCCACGGCCAGCGTCGCCCGGACGAGCCAGGGGGAGATGTCGCGCAGCGCGACGGTGCGGCGGTTGACGCCGCCTTGCAGGGAGGCGAGCACGTTGCCGTTCGCGTCGTAGATTTGGGTGGACTGCGGGAAGGAGGCGGCCGGCAAGGGGACGGAGCGCACCAGCAGCGCCAGGGCCCCCAGCGTCAGGGTAAAGGCGGAACAGACGGCCAGCAGCAGCCAGCCGAGCCGGCGAAAGCGCGTCCCCGGGCGGCGGCCGGGCGCGGATTCGGTCATTTCCCGGGGAATCTTGTCGTTCGCAGGTCCGGAAGAGCCGTTCATGATCCGATTCCTCCTTCCGCATTTTATACAGGCTTTATCTTTCCCCCTTATTATGGTAAAGAGAAGACGGTCTTATTCCCCGCCGCCCGCTCGACTGGCTTCCTCCGGGAGAACGTTGTTGCTTTTTGCCCGCGATTACCTATAATACAATTTGTTTGATACAATTGACGCCGGCGGGCGCAAAACCGGGCGGACCGTCGCCGATTCCGTCCGCTCGGGCCCGCGGCTTCCCCGTCCGGCGGACAACCCTTCCGCCCATCGGGGGCGGATTCATTCTATCAGCGAAGGAAGGGTGTCACGGATGTCCTCGATGGAACTGTGGTTTACCGAGAAGCAAACCGAGAACTTCGGCATTACGGCCAAAATCAGGCAAACGTACGTTCATGAACAAACGCAATTTCAAGAGCTGGCGATGATCGAGACGGAAGAGTGGGGCAACATGCTCGTGCTCGACGGCATGGTCATGACGACTGTCCGGGACGAGTTCGTCTATCACGAGATGGTCGCGCACCCGGCGCTGTTCACGCACCCGAATCCGGAGCGTGTGCTGGTCGTCGGCGGCGGCGACGGCGGCGTCATTCGGGAGGTGCTCAAGCACCCGAAGGTGAAGAAGGCCGTGCTGGTCGACATCGACGGGAAAGTGATCGAGTATTCCAAGAAGTACCTGCCCACGATCGCCGGCAAGCTGGACGATCCGCGCGTCGAAGTGCAGGTCGACGACGGCTTCAGGCACATCCACGATCACAAGAACACGTACGACATCATTCTCGCCGATACGACCGAGCCGGTCGGGCCCGCCGTCCACCTGTTCACGCGCGGCTTCTATCAGGGAATTTTCGAAGCGCTGAAGGAAGACGGCCTGTTCGTGGCTCAGACCGACAACCCCTGGTTCAAGGCCGATCTGATCCGCAGCGTCAACCGCGACGTGAAGGAAGTGTTCCCGATCGTCCGCGTGTACGCCGCGAACATCCCGACGTATCCGAGCGGCTTGTGGACGTTTACGATGGGCAGCAAAAAGTACGACCCGCTGGACGTAAAGCCCGAAAACATCTACGAACTGGACACGAAGTACTACACGCCCCGGCTCCATCAGGCGGCGTTCGTCTTGCCCAAGTTCGTGGAAGATCTGACGAAGTAATCGCCCCGCGAAAAGGAGAATAAGCGCCCGATGCGTCTCGATCCGAAATATTCCGGCAACGTCTTCATTCTCAGTTCCGACGACTACGCCGCTTCCAAAGCCGTCATTTACGGCATGCCGATGGACTTCACCGTCTCGTTCCGCCCCGGCTCCCGCTTCGGCCCCGGCCGCATTCGCGAAGCGTCGGTGGGCCTGGAGGAGTACAGCCCCTACCTGGATCGCAGCCTCGAAGAGCTGACCTACTTCGACGCCGGCGATCTGCTGCTGCCGTTCGGCAATCCGGCCCGCAGCCTCGACATCATCGCCGACTACGTGCGCGGCGTGCTGGCCGACGGCAAGTTCCCGTTCGGCCTCGGCGGCGAGCATCTGGTCACATGGCCGGTTCTGCAGGAAGTGCACAAGAAATATCCCGACCTGGCGATCATTCATATCGACGCCCACGCCGATCTCCGCGAGAGCTACGAAGGGGAGCCGCTGTCGCACTCGACGCCGATCCGCAAGGCGGTCGGCCTCATCGGCGGCCGCAACGTCTATCAGTTCGGCATCCGTTCGGGCAGCCGCGAGGAATGGACCTTCGCCCGGGAGAACGTCAACTTCTTCCCGTTCGAAGTGGCCGAACCGCTCGGCCGGGCGCTGCCCGAGCTGGCCGGGAGACCCGTGTACGTCACGATCGACATCGACGTGCTCGACCCGTCGGCCGCTCCGGGCACGGGCACCGCGGAAGCGGGCGGCATTACGTCCAAGGAACTGCTGGAGGCGGTCCGCCTGATCGCCCGTTCCGGCGCGAACGTCGTCGGGGCGGACGTCGTCGAGGTCGCTCCGGTGTACGACCCGACCGAGCAGACGCCGATCGTCGCTTCCAAGCTCGTTCGGGAAATGCTTCTCGGTTTTGTGAAGTAAAGGAATGATCTTGCGGCGCGACCCCGGATTCGGCTGGCGAATCCGGGGTTTTTGGCGGGGCGCGTAAGCGGCGGCTTCCGCGGTAGGATTCGCGGCAATCGCCGCCGGTTCGAAGACATCGGCGAGGCGAAGGCGGCGGCGAACGGGAGGCGAAGGACGCTGCAGGCGCGGGGAGCGAGGGCGCCGGTGCAGACCGCTGTCGAGCTAGGCGAAACGGGCGGATCGGGAACAAGCTGCCCTGCCGTGCAAGGAATCGCTTCCGGGATGAGCAGCCGGTCGGCCGGTTCCGCTCGCTTGCCGAGACTCGCGCGCCCGGCAAGCGCCCGTCCCGCGTCCTCCTCACGCCCTCCCTGCATTCTCTCTCGCGTTCGTATTGGTTAGCCTTCTCTCTGTGTTTTCTCTGCGTTCTTTCTGCCTCTTCCTGCGTTCTTTTTTGCCTGCTTTCCGGGCGCTCTCCATACCTTGCCCGTTCACGGCGCCTTTCGACAATTTCTCCGTTCATGGCAAACCTGTGATAGAATGGGAACTGAGGTTCGATGCGATCAAGCCGGGAGGGTTCGCCATGGATTACGAAGAGAAGAGGAAGCTTCCGCCCATGGTCAAGGAGTCGGGGTGGACGGTGGACGATTATTTCCAATTGCCCGAAGACGGCAATCAATATGAGCTTGTCGACGGAATGCTGGAACTGAAGCCGTCTCCTTCGACGGACCATCAGCGGGTCATTCGCCAATTGGACCGCGTCTTGTCGGATACGTGCGAGTCGGAATACATCATGATTTTGTCCCCGGTCGACGTCATCCTGTCGGAGCGGGAGACCAGGCAGCCGGACTTGCTGATGGTGCACCGCAGCCGGGCGGACATCGTCCGCCGGAACGGCGTGTACGGTCCGCCCGATCTCGTCGTGGAACTGCTCTCCCCGAACAGCGCCAAGCGGGATCGCGTGATGAAGCGGGAGTCGTACGCCAGGTTCGGCGTGCCGGAATACTGGATCGCCGACTACGAGCACCAGACCATCGAGCAATACGCGTCGGCTTCCCCCGGCGAGCCTTACGATCTGCTGAACGTGTTCGCCGCGGACGAAGTCGTGACTTCTCCGCGGCTGCCCTGCGTGTCGTTCGTCGTGAAAGAAGCGCTGAAGATGGTGTGAACGGTCATGCCCGTAGCGTGCCCCCGGCGCTCGCGCCATGACCGCGGCGATTAGATGCGGACGCGCGCTCACGGGCGCCGAAGCTATTTCGCTCGCAAGCGGAGCAAGGGCTTCGGCGTCCGGGCCAGCTTCTCCGCGATCGCTTGTGGAGCTTGACGGAGCGTCTTGGCGGGCGGGAAGCAGGGAAGCGACAGCCGAAGTGCGGCGAATGGGCTCCGATGCGATGTTTTACACCGCAAGCGCGTCGTGCCGAGCTTCGTGATGGGCAACTTGCGATGTTTTACACCGCAAGCGCCCCGGTTCGCCACCGGAGGAGCGCCCGATGCGATGTTTTACACCGCAAGAGCACCAACCGGCGGTTAAGCCCCGGTGAACTGGCCAGGCAACCCCAGCGGTCCATGATGCCGTTGCCGCCGCCCCAAAATCAAAAATCCCCCGTCTCGCAAGAGACGGAGGATCAGTCCGCGGTGCCACTCTTCTGGCGTTCCCGAGGGCGGGAACCCACTCTGGCGGCATAACGGTCCGCTGCCGGATTTCCCTACTGCGGCTGCTGCCCCGGTTCGGGAAGCCGACTCCCGAGTGCGGTTCTCCTCAAGGTTCGCGCCGGCTTCCACCGCCCCGGCTCGCTGAAGCGAATGGCTGGAGATACTCTCTCGTTCATCGTCGTTGTCGGATTGTTTTATCCATTATATCCGAAGATCGCGATTTGAAAAGCGCACCCTGTCTGTATATAGTATTAAGCAGCGAGATTCACGAGCAAAAAAAGGAATGGAAGAGAGCGAATGCCCGAGAAACGGAGCGTGAGCATCGGCTTCGAGAGCCGGCGGGACGACGGAGTGCAGCGGCTCCGCCTGCGGGGGGAGCTGTACCGGATGAGCGCCGGGTGGACGCTGGTGTATCGCGAGCCGCCGGACGAAGGCGGCTCGGAGACGGTGAACACGCTCGTCATCGAAGGCGGCGAGCTGCGGCTCCGCCGCCGGGGCCCGGTGCGGCTGGAGCAGAAGTTCCGCCAGGGCGAACGCTTGGCCGGACAGATGGAGACGCCGTACGGGCGCCACGAGGTGGAGGCGTTCACGACGCACCTGGCGGCGCGGCTGGCGGAATTCGCCGGAACGGTCGAGTGGGCGTACGAATTGCGGATGCAAGACCAACCGGTCGGAACCTTCCGGATCCGGCTCGACATTCAGGAGGAGTAGGCAGACATGAGCGTATTGGAACAACTTCGGGAATCGGTGCGGGAGGTGCTGGCGGACGCGGCTTTGGCGGCGGGGCTGGTCGCGGCGAGGGACGATTTGCCGCCGATCGTGCTGGAATCGCCGAAGGACAAAGCCCACGGCGATCTGGCGACGAATCTGGCGATGCAGCTGACGAAGATCGCCAGGCGCAATCCGCGCCAGATCGCGGAGGCGATTGTGGAGAAGCTGGATACGGCGCGGGCGTCGATCGTTTCCGCCGAAATCGCCGGTCCCGGCTTTATCAATTTCCGCCTGGACAAGACGAGCCTGCACGCCGTCATCGCGGAGGTGCGGGCGCAAGGGAACGATTACGGCCGGGGGAACGCGGGAGGGGGCCGCAGAATTCAGGTCGAATTCGTCAGCGCGAATCCGACGGGCAGCCTCCACCTCGGCCACGCGCGGGGCGCCGCGGTCGGCGATGCGCTGTGCAACGTGCTGGACTATGCCGGCTACGACGTCACCCGCGAGTACTACATCAATGACGCGGGCAAGCAGGTCGAGAACCTGGCGGCCTCGATCGAAGCCCGGTACCGCCAGGCGCTCGGACAGCCGGCCGACATGCCCGAGGACGGCTACTACGGCGACGACATCGTCGGCTTCGCCAAGGAGCTGGCCGAGAAGGAAGGCGACCGGCTGCTCTCGCTTCCCGAAGCGGAGCGGTTCCGGTTTTTCCGCCAGTACGGCCTTGAGCGGGAACTGGACAAGATCAAGTGCGACCTCGCCCGCTTCGGCGTCCGCTTCGACGTCTGGTTCAGCGAGACGTCGCTGTATGAGAACGGCCGCGTGACCGCCGCGCTGGACGCGCTGCGCGAGCGCGGACAGGTGTACGAAGCGGACGGCGCCGTCTGGCTGAAGACGACGGACTTCGGCGACGACAAGGATCGCGTCCTCGTCAAGAACGACGGAAGCTACACCTACCTGACGCCGGATATCGCCTATCATATGGACAAATACGGGCGCGGCTACGACCGGATGATCAACATTTGGGGCGCCGACCACCATGGCTACATCCCGCGGATGAAGGCGGCGATGGCGGCGCTCGGCAACGATCCCGAGAAGCTGACCGTGCTGATCGCGCAGATGGTGAGCCTGTTCCAGAACGGCGAGAAGGTGAAGATGTCCAAGCGGACCGGGAAGGCGATTACGGTCGAAGACCTGATGGACGAAGTCGGCGTCGACGCCATTCGCTATTTCTTCACGATGCGGAGCATGGATACCCACCTTGACTTCGACATGGATTTGGCCGTCTCGACATCGAACGAAAACCCGGTTTACTACGTCCAGTACGCATACGCCCGCATCTGCAGCATATTCCGCCAGGCCGAGGAGCAGGGCATCGCGCTCGCTGCGGCGGAGGAGGCTCCGCTCGCCAAGCTGACGGCGGAGCACGAATACGACCTGCTGCGAAAAGTCGGCGAGCTGCCGGAGACGATCGCGGCCGCAGCCGCCGCCTACGCGCCGCACCAGATCGTCCGCTACGTGTACGAGCTGGCGGCGCTGCTGCACAGCTACTACCGGGCGGAGCGGGTCATCACCGAGGACGCGGAGCAAACCCAGGCGCGCCTGCAGCTGCTGGAAGCCGTCCGCATCGCGCTGGCGGTTTGCCTGAAGCTTATCGGCGTATCCGCGCCCGAGAAGATGTGATCGCGCCGCGCCGCCTCATGTCACGTCATCTTGTCGGACGCCTGCAGCATCCGCATAATATCGAGCTCCCCGGCCTTGCGGGGGGCTCTTGCGTTCTTGAGCGGCCGCATCGACCGCTTGAGGACGGCCTTCACCCGGTCCGGCGCCAGGCCCGGCTTGTGCGCGAGCAGCAGGGCGATCGCCCCCGTGACGTGCGAGGTGGCCATGGAAGTGCCGCTCATCGTCTTATGGTTGCCGCGCAGCCAGCACGAATCGACCTTCTCGCCGGGGGCGTAGATGTCGACCGCGTCGCTGCGGTTGGTGAACGAGGCGATTTCGCCTTTGCGGTTGGTCGCTCCGACCGCGACCGTATAGCGGGACCTCGCCGGATAGTCGATCCGCCCCTGCTTGCCGTCGTTGCCGGAAGAGGCGACGATCAGCACGCCGGAACGGTAGGCGCCCGCGACGGCGTCGAGCAGCGACTTGCTGCGCGTGCGCATGCCGAAGCTCATGTTGACGACGTCCATCCGGTTGCGCACGGACCAGTCGATGCCGAGAATGATGTCGGACACGTAGGCGGTTCCGTTGTAGTCGAACGCTTTGATCGGATAAATGACGGAGCGCGGGGCGACCCCGATCATCCCCTGCATCCGGTTGGCCGCGGCGATCGTGCCGGCGATGTGCGTGCCGTGGCCGTTGTCGTCGTAGGGGAGCATCGTCCGGTACAGCAGATTGATGCCCCTCTCCAGCGAATGTCTCAGGTCGGGGTGATCGAAGTCGACGCCCGTGTCGATGACGCCGACCTTGACGCGGTGCCCGGTCGTGCGGCTCCACGCTTCCGGCGCGCGGATGCGGCGGACACCCCAGGGAATGCCGCGGAACGAGGCCCGTTGAGCCGCCGGCCGGGGCAGGGCGGAATGGGTGGCGATGCGAATGTCGTCCTCCCAGTCGATGACGCCTCCGAAGGAGGCGGGAAGCCCGTCCGGCGGGATCGGGCAGGAATAAGCGCGGATGATGCCGAGCCGGCGGATTCCCCGCAAGTTCTTGTGCTTGGAGCGTTCGGCCTGCAGCATGCGAAAGAACTTCTTGTCGTCGTCCGGCCGGACGAAGCGGAGAATCTTTCTGCCGACGGCGTTCTCCGGGGAAGAGAGGGAACCTTTCAGCCATTCGAGAAAACCGCTGGTATCCAAAGGCGAATCCCTCCCGGCGGGTAATCTTCCGTATTGTATGTAGACGCCCTGGCGGGCGTATAGGAGTCGGCCCTATTGTCCCGGAAATGGGCGAGGTTCGGTGGCAAAAGCGGTCTGACGTCATACGATGAAGGGAGAGTTTCCGGAGAGACTCTTACCCGCGCCCGCTTCTTCTTCCGGGAGCGGCGAGGGATACAGTCGCACTAGCGAAGGCGGGTTCGCAAGAGCCCGTCTTCGCCTGTTCCGCCCCCGGCTCGTCCATTCGGCCGGCCGCCGGGGATCCGCTTGCATTTTCGCAAAAAATACGCTTAACTATAGGTTGACACGGATTCGGAACACGCCATGTTTCGCATAAAGAAAGGATGAGCGCCAGCGTGAGTGCGGAATACGCTCTGAAATTGGACGCTGAGAAGATCCGGGAAATGCCGATGGTCGACCTTGCGTTTGAGGTTCTGAAGGCGGCCAACACCCCGTTCTATTACCGCGATCTGATGATGGAGATCGCCAAGATCCGGGGGTTCTCGGAAGAACAGATCAATGAAGTGATCGCGCAGCTGTATACCGAAATCAACATCGACGGGCGGTTCGCCTGCGTCGGCGGCAACGTCTGGGGCCTGAAGCGCTGGTATCCGGTCGAGCGTTCCGACGACGCAGTGACGGGCGGCTCGAAGCGGCCGCGCATCATCAACGACGACGACGATCTCGACGACGAGGATCTGTTCGGCGAGGACGAAGAGGAAAGCTTCGTGGCGGACGACGAGAACTACGACCTGTTCGACGAAGAGCGCGAAGAGCTGTTCGACGAAGGCGAGGAAGCGGCGGAAGTGGACGACGAAGTCGCGCTCGACGACGACGATCCCGTCCTCGACGAGGAGCTGGAGGACGAAGTGGTCGAGGAGGAGCTGGACGAGGAAGAGGAAGACTTCGAGGACCTCGGCGACGACGAAGAGGAAGAGGACTGAAGCCCTTCCGCGGAGCCGTCTCGCAGGCTTGACACCTATCCTGCGAGACGGTAAACTTATGCTTGGGCTTTTGAAGTATGCATTTCCTATAGGTGAAAGATTAAAAAGTGCCCCCAATTTTTTGGGTGACACTTTTTTGTTTTGCCCGCAGCGCGGGAATCGCCCCGCTTTGGAATCCGAGCGAATGCGGGAACGCTAAAGAGCATGCCGAGGGCATAACGGGCAGGAGGTTTCATACAGGGTGACCAAATATATTTTCGTGACGGGCGGAGTCGTTTCCTCGTTGGGAAAAGGAATTACCGCCGCATCGCTCGGCCGGCTCCTCAAGAACCGCGGATTGAAAGTAACGATCCAGAAGTTCGATCCTTATATCAACGTCGATCCGGGCACGATGAGCCCGTATCAGCACGGGGAAGTGTTCGTCACCGACGACGGGGCCGAGACCGATCTCGACCTCGGGCATTACGAGCGGTTCATCGACATCAACCTGTCCAAGAACAGCAACGTAACGACCGGCAAGATCTACTCGACGGTCATCAGCAAGGAGAGGCGCGGCGAATATTTGGGCGGGACGGTTCAGGTCATCCCGCACATTACGAACGAAATCAAGGACCGCGTCTTCCGGGCGGGCCGCGAGACCGGATCGGACGTCGTCATCACCGAGATCGGCGGCACCGTCGGCGATATCGAGAGCTTGCCGTTCCTCGAAGCGATCCGCCAAATCCGCAGCGACATCGGCCGCGACAACGTCATGTACATCCATGTGACGCTCATTCCGTACATCCGCGCAGCCGGCGAAGTGAAGACGAAGCCGACCCAGCACAGCGTCAAGGAACTGCGCAGCATCGGCATCCAGCCGAACGTCATCGTCTGCCGCACCGAATATCCGCTGGCCGAAGACTTGAAGCGCAAGATCGCCCTCTTCTGCGACATCGACGCGGACGCGGTCATCGAATGCCGCGACGCCTCGACGCTGTACGAAGTTCCGCTCATGCTGCAGCAGCAGGGGCTGGACGACTACGTCGTCGACCACCTCGGGCTGACGCAGGCGGCGCCGGAGGCCGACATGGCCGAATGGCGGGCGCTGGTGCAGCGCGTCAAATCGCTGGCGAAGACGACCGAGATCGCCATCGTCGGCAAGTACGTCTCGCTGCACGACGCTTACTTGAGCATCGTCGAATCGCTCGGCCACGCCGGCATCGACGCCGACGCGGAGGTGAACATCCGCTGGGTGAACGCGGAGGACGTGACCCCCCGCAACGTCGGGGAACTGCTCGCCGGCGTGCACGGCATCCTCGTGCCCGGCGGATTCGGCGACCGCGGCATCGAAGGCAAGATCACGGCGATCCGCTACGCCCGGGAAAACGGCGTTCCGTTCTTCGGCATCTGCCTCGGCATGCAGGTGGCGGTCATCGAGCTGGCGCGCTCCCTGGCCGGGCTGGACGGCGCCAACAGTTCCGAGATCCATCCGGCGACGCCGCACCCGGTCATCGACCTGCTGCCGGAGCAGAAGGACATCGAGGACATGGGCGGCACGATGCGCCTCGGCCTGTATCCCTGCAAGCTGGCGCCGGGCAGCCTGGCGGCCCGCTGCTACGGAGAAGAGCTGATCTACGAACGTCACCGCCACCGGTACGAGTTCAACAACGAATACCGCGAGCGGATCGAAGCGGCGGGCCTCCGCATTTCCGGCACGTCGCCGGACGGACGGCTGGTCGAAATGGTCGAGCTTCCGGACCATCCGTGGTTTCTCGCGGTGCAGTTCCACCCGGAATTCACGTCGCGCCCGAACCGGCCGCAGCCGCTGTTCCGGGAATTCGTGAAGGCTGCTTTGCGGCATGCGGAGGGCTGATTTTTCCCGCCATATGCGCCGGCGCTTCCGATCGAAGTCGGAGCGCTTTCACTTTTTTCCATGGGAAATGAAGGATTTCGCAGTCTCTATCTCGAATACGGGTTAAACACGGGTTTGGAGATAGGGAGGGTGTGGCGAAATGGGAAGGAAAAAACTGCTGATCGTTGACGACCAAATCGGAATCCGTATTTTGCTGTTGGAAGTGTTCGCGACCGAAGGGTACGAGACGTTTCAGGCCGCCAACGGCCGCGCCGCTCTTGAGATCGTTCGCAACCACGCGCCGGACCTGGTGCTGCTGGACATGAAGATCCCGGGAATGGACGGGCTTGAAATTCTCAAGAAGATCAAGGAGATCAACCGCGAGATCAAGGTCATCATGATGACCGCTTACGGCGAGCTCGACATGATCAAGGAAGCGACGGACCTCGGAGCGCTCATGCACTTCACCAAACCGTTCGACATCGACGAGATGAGGGTGGCCGTGAACATGCAGCTGGCGGACGACGGTCCGTCGTCCAGGTACGCGATCGGCACCTGACGGGCGGGCCGGCCGGGAACGGCGATCCTGCGCGGCGGCATTTACACCCCTGAACGGTTTTGTGCTATAATAACGCAGTATGCAAGTCGCGTTGCCGATGCGACTTATTCGAAGCGCAGGAGGAATTGCATCATGCCACTCGTATCCATGAATGAGTTTCTGCCCAAGGCGAAGGCAAACCAGTTTGCCGTCGGCCAGTTCAACATGAACAACCTCGAGTTCGCCCAGGCGATCACGGACGCGGCCATCGAAGAGAAGTCCCCGTTCATCTTCGGCGTCAGCGAAGGCGCCTTGAAGTATATGGGCATCGAATATACGGTTGCGATTGCGGAAGCGGCCGCGAAGAAGTCCGGCCTGCCGATCGCCCTTCATCTCGACCACGGAAGCAGCTTCGACATCGCGATGAAGTGCATTCGCGCCGGCTTCTCTTCGGTAATGTTCGACGGTTCTCATCACCCGTATGAAGAGAACATCAAGCTGACGAAGGAGATCGTCAAGGCCGCTCACGCGATGGGCGTCTCCGTGGAAGGCGAACTCGGCACGATCGGCGGCGTGGAGGACGACCTCAGCGTCGACGAGGCGAGCGCGCAATTGGCCAAGCCGGAAGAAGCCATTCGGTTTTACGAGGAGACGGGCATCGACGCGCTGGCGATCGCCGTCGGCACCGCTCATGGCATGTATAAGGGCGAAGTCCGGATTCATTACGACATCATCGAGGCGGTTGCCGCCAAGATTCCGGTTCCGATCGTGCTTCACGGCGGCTCCGGCGTACCGGACGAGATGATTCGGAGAGCGATTCAGGCCGGCGTGGGCAAGATCAACGTCAACACCGAGAACCAGGTGGCCTGCACCGCGCAAATTCGCGAAATCCTCGCCAAAGACGCGAACGTCATCGACCCCCGCAAATATTTGACTCCTGCCCGCGCAGCCATGAAACAGGTCGTCCAAGAGAAGATCCGCCTGTTCGGCAGCAGCAACCAAGCTTGAACTTAACCGCATCCATTCGAATTCCCGGAGGCGGTGTCTGCCGGACAGGCCTTCGGTGCAACTGCGCCTACCGATACGGGAAAACGTCGCCCCGGCGTTTTCCCTTTCCTTCATTGTATCGGCGCGACCTCCGTCCCCGGTGCATGAGCAGCAGACGAGGAGGACCGTGCATTAATGGATAAATTGATGATACGCGGGGGTCGCCCGCTCCGCGGAACGGTTTCCATCAGCGGGGCGAAGAACAGCGCGATCGCGCTGCTCCCGGCGGCGATCCTGGCGGAATCGGAGGTGCGGCTGGACAATCTGCCGCATCTGAGCGACGTCGAAATTTATGTTGAACTGCTGGAAGAATTGGGCTGCAAAGTGAATTGGACCTCCGACACGATGTCGATCGACCCCTCCCGCATGATTTCCAAGCCGATGCCCAACGGACGAGTCAAGCTGCTGAGAGCTTCGTATTACTTAATGGGAGCGCTGCTCGGCCGGTTCGGCGAAGCGACGATCGGCATGCCGGGCGGCTGCAACTTCGAACCCCGCCCCATCGACCAGCATATCAAAGGCTTCGAAGCGCTCGGAGCCGTCGTGTCCAACGAGCACGGCGCGATCCGCATCCGGGCGAAGGAACTCCGCGGGGCGAAGATCTACCTGGACGTCGTCAGCGTGGGAGCCACGATCAACATCATGCTGGCCGCCGCCCGAGCCAAAGGCTCGACCGTTATCGAGAACGCGGCCAAGGAGCCGGAGATCATCGACGTGGCCACGCTGCTCAACTCCATGGGGGCCCGGATCAAGGGAGCGGGCACGGAGACGATCCGCATCGAGGGCGTCGACAGCCTGCACGGGTGCCGCCATTCCATCATCCCCGACCGGATTCAGGCCGGAACGTATATGATCGCGGCGGCGGCGACGCGCGGCGATGTCCTCATCGACAACATCATTCCGAAACATCTGGAAGCGTTGACTGCCAAGCTGCAGGAGATGGGCGTCCATGTCTACGAGATGGACGAATCGATTCGCGTCGTCGGCCAGCCGTCGTATGAAGCGGTCGACGTGAAGGCGCTCGTCTATCCGGGATTCGCGACCGATCTGCAATCGCCGATGACCAGCCTGCTCGTCCAGGCGAACGGGGTCAGCATCTTGACCGACTACGTGTACAGCAACCGGTTCAAGCACGTGCCGGAGCTTATGCGCATGGGCGCGCAAATCCGCGTGGAAGGCCGGTCGGCCATCATCGAGGGCGGCAGGCTGAACGCCGCGAAAGTCCGCGCCGCCGATCTGCGGGCGGGCGCCGCGCTGGTCGTGGCCGCGCTGACGGTGGAGGAAGGAACGACGGAGATCGTCGGAACGGAGTACATCGACCGCGGCTATGAACGGTTGGTTGAGCATTTGAACCATTTGGGCGCCGAGGTATGGCGCGACGGGTGATCCGGCTTGAACCCGGATCGCTCCATTCGAACGATAAAGTGGGGATTGGATTGACAGATCTCATGATGGCGGACCTGGAAAATTTGACGCTCGGCGAGCTCACGAAGCTGGCCAAGAACTACCAGGTGCCCGCATATAGCCAGATGAAGAAGAAGGAGCTAATCGTGGCCATCCTGCGCGCGCAGGCGGAGCGAAGCGGCCTCATGTACATGGAAGGCGTGCTCGAAGTGCTGCCCGAAGGGTACGGCTTCCTTCGTCCGATCAATTACTTGCCCAGCGCGGAGGACATCTACATCTCCGCTTCCCAGATTCGCAAGTTCGATCTGCGAACCGGCGATCTGGTATCCGGCAAATGCCGGGCCCCGAAGGAGAGCGAGCGCTATTTCGGACTTCTGCAGGTGAACGCCGTCAACGGCGAATCCCCGGAAACCGCAGCCGAACGCCTCCATTTTCCCGCCTTGACCCCGCTCTTTCCGGATCAGAAGCTTGTTCTCGAGACGACTCCCACCCGCTTATCGACCCGCATCATGGATTTGCTCGCTCCCGTCGGTCTGGGCCAGCGCGGCCTGATCGTGGCTCCGCCGAAGGCGGGCAAGACGCTGCTGCTGAAGGAGATCGCCAACAGCATCTCCGAGAACCGTCCGGACATCGAACTGTTCGTGCTGCTCATCGACGAGCGGCCGGAGGAAGTGACGGACATGCAGCGCTCGGTGAAGGGCGAGGTGGTCGCCTCCACGTTCGACGAATTGCCGGAGCATCACATCAAAGTGGCGGAGCTCGTGCTGGAGCGGGCGCTGCGGCTCGTGGAGCATAAGCGCGACGTCGTCATCCTGCTGGACAGCATCACCCGGCTGGCCCGCGCTTACAACCTCGTCATTCCGCCGTCCGGCCGCACACTGTCCGGCGGCGTCGATCCGGCCGCGTTCCATCGGCCGAAGCGGTTTTTCGGCGCGGCGCGCAACGTGGAGGAAGGCGGCAGCCTGACGATTCTGGCGACGGCGCTGATCGAGACGGGGTCGCGGATGGACGACGTGATCTACGAGGAATTCAAGGGAACGGGCAACATGGAGCTGCATCTGGACCGCCGGCTGGCAGAGCGGCGCATCTTCCCGGCGCTCGACATCCGCCGTTCGGGCACGCGCCGCGAGGAGATGCTGCTGACCAAGGAAGAGCTCGACAAAGTGTGGGCGATCCGCAAGGGCATGAACGATTCGATCGAGTTCGTCGATCAGTTCCTGCGCAAGCTGGCCAATACGAAGACGAACCGGGAGTTCCTCGACTCGCTCGACACGTCGGGGATCGGCAGCAATCCGAGTTCCTCGGGCTACGCCGGCAACGGAACGAACGGAGGCGGGAACGGCGGCGGATCGGCCGTGAACCGCAACGCCCGCGCCGGCTCGTCGTATGCGGGCGGCGCCGCCGCGGCCGGCTCGTCCTTGCGCCCCGGCGGCGTGTCCGCGGGCCCGCGCCCGCAGACGGGCTCCGGGCCGCGCAGCTACGGCTCGGCTTCCGTCGGCGGTGCTTACGGCGGCATGAACGGTTCGCGCCTCGCCGGCTCTTCGGCGGGCGGCGCTGCGCCGTCGAGCGGCCAGACGGGCTCGGGGGCGACGGGCCTGAGCGGAGCCGGCGGTTCCGCCTCCCGCTCGGCCCCGGCCGCCGGCATCGCCGGCCAGTCGCCGGGCGTAGCGGCGGTCGCGGCGACGGGAGCCGCCGGTGGAGCGGCGCCGGCGGCAGGAGCGATGTCGCCGAGCGTCAGCGCGGCGGCTGCGGCGCGGAGCGAAGCCGGCGAGCCGGCGTCCCCGACCGCCGGCCCGCGCAGCGCCACGCCGCCTTCGCCAGCGCCGCAAGCGGCGCCGGCTCCGGCGGCGCCCGCGTCCGCGGCCGTGCAGCCGCCGGCCGCGCAAGCCCCAGCGGCGCCGGCCGCAGAGGCGGCGGCGCCGAAGACGCGCGCGGCGGCGAGCGCGCGCGCCAGCGCCGGCGCGGGCGCGACTCGCCCGAAGGGCGAGCCGGCGTCCCGCGCCGCCAAGGCGGAAGCCGCGCCGGCAGAAGGCGGCGCGGCTCCCGCCGAGGAGGCGCCCGCGAAGAAGGGCGCCTCGAGGCGCAAGGCGGCGGCCGAGACGGCGGCCGCCGAGCCCGCCGACGGCGCGGCGGAGGCGCCGGCCAAGCGGCCGGCGGCGCGGCGCTCGTCCAAGAGCAGCTCCACCTGAGCCGGCGGTCCGTCCGTTCGCTTTTGCAGCGCGGCCGCTTCGCGGCGCATTATCTTTTCACCGGCTCCGGCCCGCCGCCCGGCCGAGGAAAGGGGCTTGACACGATGCGTCTGGTTTATGCAGACGAGAACAACAACGTATACGACCATCCCGACCTGAACGCGGTCGGCCGGAGCGGAGACACCCTCGTCGAAATGCTTGAAGACGAGCTCATTCCGCTCCCGCCCGGCGCGACGCTGGTGGGGCTTCCGCATACCCGCGCCGTCGGGATGGACCCCGGCACCGGGCGCATGCTGCCGATGCCGGACAACTGCCGCGCAGTCGGCGCCCTGCTTCCGCAAGGGTACACCCGCTTTTACGTTCCCGGCTACACCAAGACCGACAAAACGCAAATGCTGCCGCTGTTCGGCTACACCGCTGTCGTCTGGAAGGACGACGGCTTCTACGTCGCCGCCGCCCAAAGCGACGACGCCGAGCGCTGGAATCCCGACCTTTGCGACCGCGCGGAATTGCGGCGCCGGGTCGACCGCCTGCTGGCCGCCTATCCGGAGAACCGGCTGTACCGGCATCTGTCGCATTGCGCGCTGGAGTACGAATGCCTGACGTCCGCCAACACGTTCCTGCAGCGTTGGGAAGGCGCCGTGCCCGTGTCGTTCGCCTGCAACGCCGGCTGCTTCGGCTGCATCTCCGAACAGCCCGAGGACAGCGGCTTCGTCTCGCCCCAGACGCGGCTTCAGTTCAAGCCGACGGTGGACGAAGTGGTGGAGATCATGCTGGAGCACCTCCGCACCCCCGAGTCGATCATCAGCTTCGGGCAAGGCTGCGAGGGCGAGCCTTCGACCCAGGCGAAGACGATCGTCGAAGCGATCAGGCGCGTGCGCGAGCGGACGAGCATGGGCTACATCAACATCAACACGAACGCCGGATTGACGGACCATCTGCGGGCGATCACCGACGCCGGCCTCGATCTGATGCGGGTCAGCACGATCAGCGCGCTGGACGATCACTACAACGCCTACTACCGGCCGCGCGGCTACACGCTCGCCAATGTCGAAAAGACGCTGAAGTACGCGGCGGACAAAGGCGTGTACACCTCGATCAATTACTTGGTGTTCCCCGGCGTCACGGACCGCGAGGAGGAGATCGAAGCGATGATCGGCTTCGCCCGCCGGACCGGGCTGAAGCTCATTCAGATGCGCAACCTGAACATCGATCCGGACGCGTACCTGTCGCTCATCCCGAAGGCCCAGGGCGAGATTTACGGCATGAAGACGCTGCTCGACATTTTCCGCGAGGAGCTTCCGGACGTGGAGATCGGCTCGTTCACCCACGTGCCGCCGCTCCCGCAGCGGTAATTGTTGAGCCACAGGCGCCGGCAAATTCATCCGTTGTTCTCGGGGGCGTCCTGTGCTATAATCCGTTTATGTGTCCAATACTCTGGGTCCGCCTGAGACTCAGGGCGAAAAGAGGTGAACGCGCTTGAAGACTGCCATTCAACCGCAATATCACGTAACGACGGCTACTTGCGCTTGCGGCAACACGTTCGAGACGGGTTCGGTTCGTCCGAACATCCGCGTGGAAATTTGCTCCGCATGCCATCCCTTCTTCACCGGGAAGCAGAAGTTCGTGGATGCCGGCGGCCGCGTCGATAAGTTCAAGAAGAAATACGGTCTGTGATCCCGGCCGTATAGAAACGAACCTCCCTTCCCATCCTACACGGGGAAAGGGAGGTTTTTTTCATGCGCAAACGACAACGGCTCCGGGCCGCGCTGCCCGTCTGCCCGCTCGCGCTCGCGCTGCTGGCTTCGGGCTGCGCCGCGGGCAACCACAGTTCCAGCAGCATCCAGCCGAACAGCTACGCGAACGACGGGTACTTGGGGACGACCAACGCCAACCCGCACATTCCGGGCCGTCACATGGCGCTCCATTACAAGAACGACGCCGTTCTGATCCAGCAGGCGATCAAAAACGTGAGAGGAGTCCGGGGCAGCCGGGTGACGTTCAACGGCGCCGACGCTTACGTGACGATTGTGCTCGCCCCCGATCTGAACCCGAACGAAGCGGCGACGGTGGAACGGCAGGCGGCTTCCGTGCTTCGGTTCCATTTTCCGCGCTACACGATTCATGTGACCTCCACGCGATAGAAGACGGGCGGGAGCGGTTCAAGGGAATCGTTCCCGTCGGTTGCGCTCGGTCCGCGAATTCGTTATACTAAGTCATGCCGTGCTAGACGGGGAGGTAGCGGTGCCCTGTAACTCGCAATCCGCTATAGCGAGGTTGAATTCCTGCTTGAGGTCTTGCCACGCAGGTTCCGGCATGTTTGGTTTCGTGTTGAGAGCAGGGTCCTTCGCGAGGGACGCCCATGAACCCGGTCAGGTCCGGAAGGAAGCAGCCGTAAGTGGTCACGTTCTTGTGCTGAAGGGCAGCCCGGCAGGAGCGAGCCGGCATGTCCGGCTGGATGGCAACGATCGAGGGCGGGTGCACGGTCCTTTCGATTACATAAGAAGAATACGGGAGAGCGTGGCTCCGCTTTCCGCATGGATTGACAGAAGCATCTCGGCGCAGTCAGGTTGGCGCTCGGGGTGCTTTTTTTGAGCTATTCGTTTCGCATCATGCCAACCATGACCGCAGTTTCGAGGGAGGAATCGATTCGCAGCCGACAACAGGGACATTCGGTACCTGAGCGAGGAGACCGGGGGGAGGCGGACGATATGAATCAATCGGACGGCAGAGAACGGAATCCGCATTCCGGGAAGCCGGAAAGGGAACATTTCGTCAAACGATTCGTGGAGCGGTTGCTTGCGGATGAAAATATCGGGTTCTTGCTGCTCGACCGACATTTCAGGCTTGTCGAGGCCAGTCCGGGCGTCTGCGAAGCGCTCGGCGGACAACGCGAGGACTTGCTCGGGACGCCGATCGACGAATGGTGCGCCCGCATGACCAACCCGCCGCCGATCGATCGGACGCTGCTGGACGGCAGGGCGTTCCGCAACCGCAGCTTCGTCTGGCGTGCGGGCGGGCGGACCCGCAATTGGATGCTCGACGGCGACGCGCTGCGCGAAGGGGACGACATCTTCGGGGCGTTCGTCATTTTCCGGGACGTGACGTATTTGGCGGCGCTGGAGGAGCAGGTGCGGCGCTCGGACCGGCTGAAGATGATCGGAGAGGTGGCAGCGGGAACCGCGCACGAAATCCGGAACCCTCTGACGGCGATCAAGGGGTTCATTCAATTGCTGCACAAGTCGCTTTCCGACCGGGGGATGGAACGCGAGCTGGACTACATCAGCATCGTCATGAGCGAACTCGATCGGGTCCGGGAGCTCGTGAACGAATTTCTGCTGCTGAGCAAGCCGAAGGAGATGGCGCTGACCGAGGTGCGCCTCGGCGACCTGTTCCGGGAAATGCTGCCGATGCTGCGGAGCGAGGCGACGATGTACGACGTCGTTCTGCATTATGAACATGAAACCGCTCTTCCCCCCGTATGGGCGGACAAAGAGATGCTGAAGCAGGTGTTCTTGAATCTCGGCAAAAATGCCATTGAAGCCATGGCGCAAGGGGGGAAGCTGACGATACGGGAGAGGCGCGGGGTTCCCGGCTCGGGCGAAGTGCTGGTCGACGTCTGCGACACCGGCCCCGGCATTCCGGAGGACCGCCTCGAGCGGGTGTTCGATCCGTTCTTCACGACGAAGGAGCAGGGCACGGGGCTCGGCCTGTCGATTTGCCAGCGAATCATGCATGAGCTCGGAGGGCGGATCGGTGTCACTTCCGGCAAAGGGGGCACGGTGTTCACGGTGGCGATCCCCGAAGCCGCGGCGCCGGAAGCCGGCGCGGGCGCTGACGGTGGAGGGCTTGCGCCCGATGATGTATAATAGGGGCTAAAGCCTAAGCCGACGGGAGCGACGAGGAATGGCCCATATTGCGTTGTACCGGGCCTGGCGCCCGCAAGCGTTCCGCGAAATGGTCGGCCAGCAGCACATCGTGCAGACGTTGCAGAACGCCATCCGCGAAGATCGCCTGTCCCACGCCTACCTGTTCAGCGGGCCGAGAGGAACGGGCAAGACGAGCGCGGCCCGGCTGCTCGCCAAGGCGATCAACTGCGAGCGGGGCCCGGCGCCGGAGCCCTGCAACGAATGCGAGACGTGCCGGCGGATCGCGGCCGGAGCGGTCATGGACGTCGTCGAGATCGACGCGGCTTCCAACCGGGGAGTCGAGGAGATTCGCGACATTCGCGACAAGGTCAAGTACGCGCCGACGGAAGTGCGGCGCAAAGTGTATATTATCGACGAAGTGCACATGCTGACGACGGAAGCGTTCAACGCGCTGCTCAAGACGCTGGAGGAGCCGCCGGGACATGCCATGTTCCTGCTGGCGACGACGGAACCGCACCGCCTGCCGCCGACGATCGTCTCGCGCTGCCAGCGCTTCGAATTCCGCAGGGTGTCGCTTGAGGAGCAGGTTGATCGCCTGGCGGATATTTGCCGGGAGGAACAGATCGAAGCCGAGCCGGAAGCGCTTCGCTATATCGCCCGCTTGTCCGACGGGGGAATGCGCGACGCGCTGAGCCTGCTCGACCAGATTTCTTCCTTCACCGGCGGACGCGTCTTGCTGCGGGAGGCGGTCGATGCGACCGGCGGACTGCCGTCCGAGCAGTTCGAGCGGCTCGCCGCGGCGATTCGGGAAGGGGATGCCGCGGCCGTCCTGCGGGAAGTCGACGACATGATGCGCGCGGGCAAGAGCGCGGACAAATGCCTGGAGCAGCTCATGCATTATTTCCGCGACCTGCTCGTTGCCCGGCTGGCGCCGCAGGCGGCCGCTTCGTCGGGGAGGGTGGCCGACCCGGCGGAACTGCGGGAGAAGGCGGAAGGCTTCTCCCGGGAACGGCTGTTTGCGATCGTCGACCTGCTGAACCGTTACCAATCGGAGATGAAATACGCGGCGCACCCGCGGACGATGTTCGAGGTCGCGCTGCTCAAACTGTGCGCGGCGGACGCGCCTGCGGCTGCGGCGGACGCGGCGAAGCCGCAGGCCGAATCCGGCGGCGCCGCCGCGGCTTCGGCGGGGGAGGAGCCGCTGCGCCGGCTGCAGCAGCAGGTCGCCGCGCTCGAGCGGAAGCTCGAAGAGCTGCAGCGCGGAGCGGCTGCCGCTTCGCCGCCGGCCGGCGGCGCGGGCAGGGCGCCCGGTCGCACCGCCGGTTCCGGCGGCGGGGGCGCTGCCGGCGGCGGCTGGGCGCGCGGCGCCAGCGCGGCCGCGGGCAGCGCGAGCGCGGCGCCGGCGCGGGCGCCGCGCTCGCGGCTGAAGCTGGATGCGTTTCTGGCGGCCCAGGGGTCGCCCGAGACGCAGCAGGTGCTCGGCAAGTGGCCGCAGACGCTGCAGCGGGTCAAGGAAGAGCGGGTGACGGTGCATGCGTGGCTGGTCGACGGGGAGCCGGTCTCTTATGCGAACGACACCGTGCTCGTAGCCTTCCGCAACACGATTCACCGGGAGACGACGGAGAAGCCCGCCAACAAGCAGGTGATCGAAGGCGTGCTGTCGTCTCTGCTCGGGCGTCCGACGCAGCTCGCCACGCTGACCCGGCGGGAATGGCAGGAAGCGCTGGCGCAGGGAGCCGCCGGGGACCGGAAGGAAGCGGCTCCCGAGGAGCTGCGGCTCGAGCCCGACGACGGAGGGGAGCCTCCGCGCGATGCGGTGGTGGACGAGGCGCTGCGGCTTTTCGGAGAAGATCTGGTAGTCATCAAGGACGATTGAGGAGGCTGTTCCCATGAACAACATGAATCAAATGATGAAGCAAGTGAAAAAGATGCAGGAGCAAATGCTCAAGGCGCAGGAGGAACTCGGCAACAAGACGGTCGAAGGTTCGGCCGGCGGCGGCGTGGTCACGGTTACGGCCAACGGGCACAAGAAGCTGCTGAACATCGTCATCAAGCCGGAAGCGGTCGATCCGGAAGATGTGGAGATGCTGCAGGACCTCGTGCTGACCGCCGTCAACGACGCGCTGGCCAAAGCGGAAGAACTGGCCAACGCCGACATGGGCAAGTTTACCGGAGGCTTGAAGATCCCGGGATTGTTCTGATCAAGCGCTTCGGCCGTCTTCCGGCTCGTCTCGGGCGAGCCGGCGGGCGGCCGGGGCGGGAGGAGTTTGAATGCGTTGTTCTATCCGGAACCGATAGCCAAGCTGATCGATTCGTTCTCGCGCCTTCCGGGCATTGGCCCCAAGACAGCCGCCCGGTTGGCGTTTTACGTTCTCCGCATGAAAGAGGAAGAAACCATCGACTTCGCCAAGGCGCTGGTCAACGTCAAGCGGCAGCTGTCTTATTGCTCGGTTTGCTGCAACATCACGGATACCGATCCTTGCCGGATTTGCTCGGACAAGACGCGCGACGTATCCTCCATCTGCGTGGTCCAGGAGCCGAAGGACCTGGTCGCCATGGAGCGGACCCGCGATTACACCGGCTTGTACCACGTGCTGCACGGGGCGATCTCCCCGATGGACGGCGTGGGGCCGGACGACATCCGGATCGCAGAACTGCTGCGCCGGCTGAGCGACGAGCGGGTGCAGGAGCTGATTTTGGCGACCAATCCGAACATCGAAGGGGAAGCGACCGCCATGTATTTGTCCCGGCTCGTCAAGCCGTTCGGCATCAAGGTGACCCGTATCGCCCACGGCTTGCCGGTCGGCGGGGATCTGGAATACGCCGACGAGGTCACGCTGTCCAAGGCGCTCGAAGGCCGCCGGGAATTGTGATTTTACGGCTTCATGGTTTTTTTTGCCGGGCGCCCTTTCCGGGTGCTTTTTCTTTTTCAGTGGAAATTTTATTTCCGTCGCCGCTCCGGCTCGAACAGGATAAGGGCTCGCATCAGTCGAATTGAACCTGCAGGCGCCGCATACGAGGCCAATTCCGGATTGGCCTGCCGCTTCGCCGGGTCCGGTCTTCTCCCAACCCGATCTTCTCTACCTCGCTTTGCATTCTATTCGGAGAGTGCCGGGCATAGAGATATTAGCAGGTTGTCTCACCGGCAACAGACTGAAGCGATGGGGGAGGCAGGATCATGCTCGGCAGATGGGGACGCAAAAACGAAGCCGTCTTGAGCGAGGAGAAGACGCAGATGATGGAGGACATCCGTAAGGCGCAGCAAGAATGTGCGACGGCGCGCTCCAAATTCGACGAGGCGCTCGACTTCGATCAGGTCGACTACGCGGTGTATTCGCTGGAGGCGGCGGAGAAGAAGCTGGACATTCTCTACCGCAAGGCGAAGCAGCTGTGGGGCCATTCCGAAGCGGACCGAACCGAGGAGTGGGAGATGTACCGATGAGAACGGTGTGGATCACGATGCTGGCCGTCTCTTCCGGATCGCTTCTATGGATGCTGATTCGGCGGAAGCTGCGGCTGGAATGGCTGGCCCGATTCGGAACGCATCTCGTGTTGTCCGCTTTGGCCATTTACGCTTTGAATTTTTCCGGTTGGGCCGCGGGCTTGCACGTTCCCCTGAACCCGGTCACGATCGGGACGGTCGCCGTGTTGGGATTGCCGGGAATCGGGCTTATTCTGGGGCTGCAGCACGTTCTTCTGGTCTGAAAAAAACGCCGCAAAAATCGGTCCCGACGGATTGACGAGCCGGGCGCGGATATGTTACATTAACTGTCGCGCCTGATCGGCGCACGAACGGCCATCCACACAAAAAATGTGCTTCAGCATGAATTTCCTGTTGCAAGTTGGGCATGGGCTGTGGTACATTATAAAGGTCGCCGCCGAAACGACGACGGCACCAGAAGCAACCAAACTTGCTCCTTGAAAACTGAACATCGAGTGCAAAACGAAACCAATAGCAAGACATGAGCCAATTGGCTCTCTGATAAGGTTTACCTTTTATGGAGAGTTTGATCCTGGCTCAGGACGAACGCTGGCGGCGTGCCTAATACATGCAAGTCGGGCGAATCTCGGAAGGAGCTTGCTCTTGACGAGATTAGCGGCGGACGGGTGAGTAACACGTAGGCAACCTGCCCTTCAGACCGGGATAACATTCGGAAACGGATGCTAAGACCGGATAGGCAAGGAGGAGGC
>Ga0207789_1000115_pt1 | contig 67806 bp, 51 predicted proteins | sample HigsolmetaGSP12D_FD_184840 | JGI IMG/M metagenome (GOLD analysis project Ga0207789, IMG submission 184840) | High solid enriched microbial communities from the Joint BioEnergy Institute, USA - SP1-2-D (SPAdes) | ecosystem: Engineered > Bioreactor > SSF (Solid state fermentation) > Aerobic >...
ACACTTTTTATTTTCCTCCCATTTTGTTCCAACTGCCTCCTCAAATCCCGAAACCCCTTGTGCGGCAAGGGATTGGAGGCTTTGGTGGGGCTAAAGTGGGATGGACATGAATTATTTTCTTTTGACAAAAGTCTGCAGACACCACACACAGTGATCCACATCCGCCGCATCCCTTGTCCCGCTTGGGTTTGTGGCGGTTTGTGCATCTGCTGACTGTCGAATCCGAGGTTGCCATGCATGCATATGCAGTTCTTTTGTTTCCATCGCAAAAATATTGATTTTGTAGCAAAGCCATTCATATAAATAGCGGCTTTCAGGAAATGACCAGGATATCATTCTTGTCCCCATAAGACTTGAGGTGGCTTCTCAGCCCAAAAGTCAATCATTCCTGGCTCATGTTCTCCTGGCAAGACGCCATATCGTTCGAGCATGATTTAGTGTTTAGAAACCCAACTGCCCATGCTGCAAAAATTGAATGGAACATGCCAGAAGATGACGCTATTGATTTATTTACTCTAGCATCCTATGTCATAAGACGCATCGAGAAAGCAACTAAATGAAGTGGGTGCGAACTTGCTTGAGGTATGGTGCCACACGATGGCAAAGCAGTTTTTTGAGAATTGCGAAATATTCCACATAGTAGTATCACTCAGTTGTTCAATGGATTTTCTGAAAACTAGAAATTTTTCTGAAACATGGATACAAGGTGGATAATGTTGCCCCACCGACATTTGAAATGCTCGTCAAAAATTTTGAACACTCCCCTAAACCTCGCTTCATCAGAAATCATGAGCGGGAACCCCTGCATTAAACGATGGTTATATCCATTCCGCGTTGGAAATCATCACGGACGCATCGAAAGAACTTGGATTGGAAATCAACATCATTCAAATGTCCGTATTGACACATCGCATTGACGCACAAAAAAAGGTGCAGCCTCCCTCGTTCGGGGCTGTGCCTTTTTTTCTTCTTATGAAAGTCTTAATTATTTCTCAAGCCGGCAATCATAAATGAATGGACAGAAATGTAGTAAAATAGCAGGATGACCGTGTTGTGTGCGATAAGGAGCGAGAAATCATGGGCGCCAAAGTTCTCATTGTGGACGATGAACGTGAAATTGCGGATCTGATCGAAGTGTATCTGCGCAATGAAAATTTCGAAGTGTTCAAGTTTTTTTCGGCGAACGAAGCGCTTTCCTGCATTGAAACGACGGAGCTCGACCTGGCCATTCTGGACATCATGCTGCCGGACCTCAACGGATTTGCGCTTTGCCGGAAAATAAGGGAACATCACACGTATCCCATCATCATGCTGACGGCCAAGGATGAAGAGACGGATAAAATCACGGGACTCACCCTGGGCGCCGACGACTATATCACCAAGCCGTTCCGTCCGCTGGAGCTGGTCGCGCGCGTCAAAGCGCAGCTGCGGCGCTACACAAAGTACAACGCGAAGCCTGCGTCCGCCGCCGAGTCTGTCATCGTCCATTCGGGCCTGGTGATGGACGTCGGCAAGCACGAGTGTATGCTGAACGAAAAACCGCTTGTGCTGACCCCCACGGAGTTTCACATCCTCCGCATTTTGCTGGAGCGAAGGGGCAGCGTGGTGAGCGCCGAGGAACTTTTCCACGAGATTTGGAAGGACGAATATTACAGCAAGAGCAACAATACGATCACCGTTCATATTCGCCATCTGCGCGAGAAGATGGGCGATACGGCGGACAACCCGAAGTACATCAAGACCGTGTGGGGGGTCGGCTATAAAATTGAGGAGCGATAAGAAAGGCCATTATGCAGCGCTGAAGCGGAAAACGTTCCTGCAGATGTTGCTCATGACCGCCACGGCTCCCGTTGCCGTCTTTTTGCTGCGGGAAATGGTGCGCGGACAGATCGGGGATCGCATCGTTCAATTTCTGACGCACGCTTTTCACATGGATGGTGACAGCGCGCGGCTATTCTACCAGTATGTATTTCGGAATAACCTGGAGATCATCCTGCTTTTGTTGACCCTGCTGTTTCTGGTCTTTCTTTCCCGGTTTTTTATCTCCCGGTTGTTCGCCAACTATTTTGAAGAAATCAGCTCCGGACTGGACAGGCTGGTGGAAGATTCGGAGGACCGCATCACTCTCTCTCCGGAGATGGAATTCATGGAAAGCCGTCTGAACACCATCAAGGACACGTTGATCAAACAGAAGAAGGCGGCGCAAGAAGCGGAGCAGCGCAAAAATGATCTGGTCGTCTATTTGGCCCACGACATCCGAACGCCGCTGACCTCCGTGATCGGTTACCTGAGCCTGTTGGACGAGGCTCCCGATATGCCTGCGGAGCAGCGGGCGAGATACACGCGCATTACCCTCGACAAAGCCCAGCGCCTGGAGAAACTCATCAATGAATTTTTCGAAATCACCCGGTACAATTTGCAGCATATCCATCTGGAAAAGGAAACGATCGACCTTTACTACATGCTGGTCCAGATGACGGACGAGTTTTATCCGATTCTGTCGGCCAAAGGAATGACCGCCGTCCTTCACGCGGACGAAAATCTGACGGTGTACGGCGACCCGGCGAAGCTGGCGCGGGTCTTCAACAATATCCTGAAGAACGCGGCGGCCTACGGCGATCCGAACACCGAAATCGTCATTTCCGCAGAAGAAAAGGACGGGGATATCAAGATCCGGTTTCAAAATCAGGGCCGGCCGATTCCGCCGGACAAGCTGGCCGCGATTTTCGAGAAGTTTTATCGCCTGGATGAGGCGCGCGCGACGGATACCGGCAGTTCCGGACTGGGGCTTGCGATCGCCAAAGAAATCGTCACCCGGCACGGCGGAACCATTGAGGCCCAAAGCCGGGGCAACACCGTGACCTTTACGGTGTCGCTGCCGGTTTCCCATTAGGGAAACCTCCATCGAACGTTAGGATTTTCTTAAGAATGGATCAACTGAATATTAAAAAACGGCCTGCCCGCTTCGGATACCATGGAGGTATGAAGCAGACAGGCTTTTATTTTTTGCGGGAGGGGGTGGCGGATATCACGGAGACAATGGGGATCACGGTTTACGGATGCGATGGGCACGAAGCGGATCTGTTCCGGAAGTTCTCGGCCCGTTACGGGGTGGAACCGTTCCTCGTCGCGTCGGCGGTATCCGCGGAAAACGCCGCGTTGGCATCGGGTCGTCGTTGCATCAGCGTCAACCATAAGACGGAAATTACGTTTCCCATTCTACGCGCGCTCAAAGAACACGGCGTGGCTTATCTCTCCACCAGAAGCGTCGGCTGCAACCACATTGACATGGAGGCGGCGGAAAAGCTGGGCATTGCGGTCGGCAACGTCGCCTATTCGCCGGCAAGCGTGGCGGATTACACCCTGATGCTGATGCTCATGTCCATCCGACATGCAAAGTCGGTGTTGCGCAGGACGGACGTCCATAATTACCGTCTGTCCGCGGTGCCGGGACGGGAATTGCGCGACATGACGGTGGGGATCTTGGGGACGGGCCGCATCGGTCAGGCGGTGATCGATCGTCTCAGGGGCTTCGGATGCCGCATTCTGGCGTACGACTATTGCCCGCGGGCCGAGGCCGAATATGTGGCGCTCGACGAGCTGCTGCGGCAGAGCGATATCGTGTCGCTTCATATGCCGCTCCGCGCCGATACGCACCATCTCCTGGACGCGAAGCGGATCGGCGGCATGAAACGCGGCGCCATTGTGATCAACACCGCACGCGGCCCGCTCATCGACACGCCGGCACTTGTGCAGGCGCTGGAAGAAGGCCGGCTGGGCGGGGCGGCGCTGGACGTTGTGGAAGGCGAAGAAGGGATCTTTTACCACGACTGTTCGAACCGGCCGATCGATTATCCGCTTCTGCTGCGGCTTGCGGCATTGCCGAATGTGATTTTGTCGCCGCATACCGCCTATTACACGGAACACGCGCTGCAAGACATTGTGGAGGGCACCCTTCGCAATTGCCTGGCCTTCGAAAGGGGAAATCGGTAAATGAAGAAGCTTAAGGTGGCCGTCATCTTCGGCGGCTGTTCGGAAGAACACGCGGTCTCCGTCAAATCCGCTCGGGAAGTCGCCAGACACCTGGACCCGGAGAAATATGATCCGCTTTACGTCGGGATCACCCGAACCGGTACATGGAAGCTCTGCGACTTTCCCGATGAGCATTGGGAAAGCGGAAATGGTTTGCCCGCCTTCCTCGCGCCGGACCGTCACGTCCGCGGGTTGCTGGTGCTGGATCAAGGAACGTATCGGATCATTCGCCCGGATGTGGTGTTTCCCGTTCTGCACGGAAAGCTGGGAGAGGACGGCGCCGTGCAGGGACTGCTGGAGCTTTCCGGCATTCCCTACGTCGGCTGCGATATCGCAAGTTCCGCGATCTGCATGGACAAAACGTTGGCCTATGTGGTCGCAAGAAACGCAGGCGTCGCGGTGCCGGATTTTTGGACGTTCCCCAAAGGGGAGATGCCGAACGCGGCGCAATTTGATTATCCCGTCTTTGTGAAACCGGCCCGCTCCGGATCGTCGTTCGGCGTCAGCAAGGTATCCCGGGCGGACGAATTGCCGGAAGCCGTCGAACGGGCAGGGCAGTATGACACCAAAATCGTGATCGAGCAGATGATTTCCGGCAGCGAGGTGGGCTGTGCGGTGCTGGGGAACGGCAACGACCTGTTGGTCGGCGAAGTGGATCAGATCCGGCTGTCCCACGGCTTCTTCCGCATCCATCAGGAACAACATCCGGAGCAAGGGTCCGAGAACGCCGTGATCCAGGTTCCGGCCGATCTTTCCGATCGGGACAAGACAAGGGTGCAAGAAACGGCGAAGCGGATTTATCGCGCTTTGGGCTGCCGCGGACTGGCGCGCGTGGATATGTTCTTGCGGGAGAACGGACAAGTCGTGCTCAATGAAGTCAACACGATGCCCGGCTTTACCTCCTACAGCCGCTATCCGAAGATGATGGCCGCCGCCGGCCTGACGCTCGCCGATGTGATTGATCGCCTGATCGCTTTGGCCATGGAGGGATGAGGAGATGGAAAAAGGATTTCTGTTCCTTGACGAAGCGCTCCCCGGCATTCGCTGGGACGCCAAGTACGCCACATGGGACAATTTCACCGGCAAACCGGTCGACGGTTATGAGGTCAATCGGATTGTCGGCACCCGTGAACTGGCTTCCGCACTGCGCGTGGCGCAGGAGAAGGCGGCCGATCTCGGATACGGCCTGCTTCTGTGGGACGGTTATCGTCCGCAGCGCGCCGTGAATCGCTTCCTGCAATGGGTCGAAGAGCCCGAAGACGGGCGGACGAAGTCCAGGCATTATCCGAATATCCGCCGTTCCGACATGATTCGGCAAGGTTACGTGGCGGCTCAATCGAGTCACAGCCGCGGCAGCGCCATCGACCTGACCCTCTATCGGTTGGATACCGGCGAACTCGTGCCGATGGGCGGCGACTTTGATCTGATGGATGTCATCTCCCATCACGATGCCGAGGGAATCACGGAAGCGGAAGCGGAAAACCGCCGGTTGTTGCGCCGGATCATGGAGTCCAGCGGCTTTTATGCCTATGAATATGAATGGTGGCATTATACCTTGATTCATGAGCCATACCCCGACACCTACTTTGATTTTCCCGTATCGCCGGACCGCGCGAAGGTCTTGCCGAAAATCCCATGATCCTGCACAAGAAGGCCAGCGAAATCATTGCGGATGAACTCCGGCGCATGATCGAAGCGGGGCGGATCCTGCCGGGGGAGAAGCTCGACACCATCGACCGGCTGGCGGCGAAATATGGTGTGGGGCGCTCGACGGTGCGCGAGGCGCTCAGCCATCTGAAGGCGCTCGGTCTGGTCGAATCCCGGCAGGGCGGCGGCACGTACGCAAGAAAGCCCGATCTGGAGCCGCAAGCCATGCTGGAAACGCTGCGCCGTTCGAACGCCGAGCTTCAGCAGGTGCTCCAGGTGCGCAAGATGCTCGAGGTCGGAGCGGCCGAATTGGCAGCCAGACACCGGACCGCCGGGGACATCGAGAAGCTGGGCGGGCTCATCACGCAGATGCGCGGCGCCGTCGGCAACGAAGCGCTCAGCCGGATTTACGATGCGGACTTTCATCTCGCCATCGCCCATGCGTCAGGCAACGCCATTCTGGGGGCCCTGATGGCGCACCTGTCCCAAGCCATGCTTCGCACCATGAAGGACAGCCGCAAGCTGCGGCTCTGCGGCGGGAAGAAGGCGATGGCCGACCATCTCATGAGGGAGCACATGAAGCTGTTCGAAGCGATCCGCGACGGGGACGCGAAGCTGGCCGCAGCGACGATGGCGAAGCATCTCGACCGGGTCGTGAACGCGGATTAAAGTCTAGCGCCGAAAGAGGAGAATGGCCGTTATCAGGAGCAATGCGTTGCAAATGAGCTGTTCAACTTTCATCCAAGCCGGCAAGGGCAGGAGGAAAAGCACGGCTTCCTTGGCGATTTTATCGACGGATGCCGCTGCGTAGCCTTCGCGATTGATAACGATAATCGCCGCATGGACGATGTCTTCACGCCTGGGTCGTTGGGTGCGCGTAAGCGTCTTCTGCACTACAAATCTGACCTCCTGGTTATTGATTAAACCATCTGGTCAAATTTTATCAATCCCAATCTTTGTTTGTTCTCATTTTATTTGGAAATCATAGGATATGTACAGAATACACAAATTGTGCAGATGAATACGACTGTAGTAAAATGGAGGCGGGGTGAATGACAAAAAATCCAACCGATATTTCAATGCCCCAAATCGCCGCCGTCATTTTCCGTACCTGTTCAAAGTGTTGCTCTGCAACAACAAAGATGAAGTTAAACAAATCCTTCGAGTTTCAGAGATTTAAAACGTTATTGCGAGCGTACCGGATGGGTGCAAGTCAGAAGGGGCCGAATTTATTAGTCTTTAATAAGAGGCATTCTTCCCCTGCATCCACAGGCGGGACAAGTTACAATTCGTTCATTGGGCACACCTGTTTTTAAAGCAAGTGCAAAGCTTAGTTTTGATAATTTAAAAGAAGAACGGCAATATGGGCATACAAAGTGCGTTTTATTTGTATAGTAATCCGCATATTTATAGATGAATAAAAATGATAGTACAAGTGCTATTACGGTTGTTGATAATCCAATGATCATATTCATGCAGGACCCTCCTCCAATTCCCTTCAATTATACTCCAAAATCCCATACCCGGTGTTCTGTTTGAACACCGAACTTGCGGAAGGAAAAGGGCAACCCTGCGTGATGGGACGCCGCACCATGCGTGAATGGGTGGTCATCGGGCCGGAATGGCAACCGGATTGGCTTTCCATTGCGAAGGAATCCAGAAATTTCGTCTCTCAACGCGATGGCCGCACGCCTTAAGGCACAATGTTCAATCCCGATACAAGGGTGATTCGTCATGGATAATCTGAAAGTGGCTTTGATGCAGCTGTTGCCCGCCGACACATTGGAGGGGAACCTGGGCAAAGGTTTGGCATATTGCAGAAAAGCGAAGGATATGGGCGCCGATCTCGCGCTGTTTCCTGAAATGTGGAGCCACGGCTACCGCATTCCGGAGAATATCGATGCGTTAAAGGCCGGTGCCGTATCCGCAGATGGTGAATTCGTCCGTTCCTTCGGGAGGCTGGCCAAGGAGCTGGATATGGCGATCGGGATCACTTTTCTTGAACAATACGATCCGTTGCCGAGGAACACGCTTTGTCTTTTTGACCGTCATGGCAACAAGGTGCTTACCTATGCGAAAGTGCACACCTGCGATTTCGACGTCGAATGCCGGCTGACGCCCGGGGATGACTTTTATGTGGCGGATTTGGACACCCGGCAAGGCCCTGTCAGAATCGGGGCCATGATCTGCTACGACAGGGAATTTCCGGAAAGTGCCCGCATTCTGATGCTGAAGGGCGCCGAGATTATTCTGGTCCCCAATGCATGCCCGATGGAAATTAACCGCATCTCGCAGCTTAGGGCGAGGGCTTATGAAAATATGGTCGGCATCGCGACCGTCAACTATCCAAGCGGTCAGCCCGACTGCAATGGGCATTCGACCGCATTTGACGGGATTGCGTACAGACCATCGGAGAAAGGTTCCAGAGATACCCTGATCATCGAAGCTGGGGAGCGGGAGGGAATCTATATCGCGGACATTCCCGTTCGGGAAATCCGGGACTACAGAAGCCGGGAAGTCCATGGCAACGCATACCGCCGTCCGAAGAAATACACGCTCCTGATTTCCGAAAGTGTCGGGGAGCCTTTTGTCAGAGAGAATCGCCGGTCATCTTGACCTGATGGCGTTTTGTCCGCCTTTGCATCATCGAAAACGAAACACCCTGGCCAGCTCCGCCATATAGATCACGGCGGCCGCGGCCATGATGAGGATGCCTGCCATCGCAACGGCGGACAGGCCGCTGACATTCCCCGCGATCAACAATCCGACGCCCGACAGGTAGACGAGCATTTCTGCGGTCAATCTGTTATGCGGCACCATATCGGATAACAGAACGGCCCCTTTTTTCTGCTCTTTGGTGCGAAACCGGTCGGCCCACCACAGAAACGGAATGATTTTGGACAAATACGACAGGATCGAAGCGGTAAACCAGCCGAGCACCGCGTACAGAATCAGGGTGGACAAGGCCTTATACGACAGGGCGGCGTCTGTGTTCACCCAGAGCAGGCATGCCCATGCCAGTGCGAATACAAATGTCGTCGTGATAAGCGCATCGGCCACCCTCACCGCGCCGACCGGCTGTTTGCCGCTGCTCTGTTTCCGCACGCCGCGGGCGAACCAGACCAGCATCCCAAGGGGTACCACCACGCAGAGCAGACCGGCTTGCGACAGCGCGCGGCTGCCCGACCACCACCCCGCCGCGCCGAGCCAAACCCCGGCCTGGTATAAGAGGATCAACACGTAATTCCATTTCGACGCAAACTTTCTGGACACATAAAACATGGGCAGCAGCTTCAGGCTGTAGCTTGCGACGAGTCCGCCCATCCAGCCGGCCAGACCCATCCACATATGCGTGAAAAACAAATTTTCGTATCGTACGGGCGGCCAGCCCGTCGATGAAGCGATGCCCATGATCGTGCCGAGCGCAACGGTCGCACACAGGTCGAGGAGGCTCAGGCTCGCCCCGACGCTGACCGGGCTCCTGAACTTACTGCGGACATAAGTGGCTCCTATATTAAACGCATAAGCAGCGACGCCGAGCACCACAAGCCCCCCGCCGATGGCTATTTCGGGGGTCGTCCATTTCCGGAAACCGATCAGCAGAAACAGGATGCCCGCCGCGTAGACGATAAGATGGAAAATGCTGATTTTGCGGCTGTAGATTGCAATTCTCAAGAGCACTTGCGAAATCTGGTAGCTGGCTCCCATCGCGATCATCGTTGCCCAGCCAAGCAGCAGCATATGCGCGAGCAAGATCCCGTCGCGTGAATGGAAAGATTCGGCGGTGACCAAAGCCGGCACTTTCCACAGTCCGAACCTCAATGCCGCCAGAAAGAACAAAGTTCCCGCCGCGAAGAAGGAGAAGGTGACCGGGAACATATACAGATGGGGGGGAAGAGCGGATCGCTTGCCTTCACGCACGGTCATCACTCCGCCGATTCATCGCCGCAAGGTTTGGAAAACGCTTTTCCCCTGTCGCAGTTTCTTCATGGTATAATAAACGCATCGTCGTTCACTTCCCCGCAAGAAGGCGTTTATTCCCTGATACCTGATCGAGAAGCGAAACGGAAACAATCGAACATTCGGGTGAAGCGCATTTATGATCCACCCTCTCCCGAAGACGGCGTCCGCATCCTGGTCGACCGGCTTTGGCCGCGCGGCATTTCCAAAGAGCAGGCCGCGGTCGACGAGTGGATGAGAGAAATTGCCCCGAGTCCCGAACTTCGCACGTGGTTCGGCCACCGTCCGGAGCGGTTTCAAGCGTTCAGCGAAAGTTATGAACAGGAGCTGGCCGCAGATCCGGTTCGCATCGAGCTCGCCGATCGGATATGCAGAATGGCGGCCGCAAATCACGTCACCCTGCTGTACGCCGCGAAAGATCCCGTCCATAACCACGCGGTCGTTCTGCACCGTTGGCTGAGCCGCCGATTCGAAAGAGAAACGTAAGGCGTAAGCCGGATACGATGCGCGTCGCGCTTTATTTGAGCTCGACAAACCGCTTGCTGGCCAAAGCCCAGGAACCGCACAGCAGAACGGGAACGCCCGAACAGACGAGCAGATGCCCGATGCTCACGCGATCGGCCAGCGGCCCGAACAGGACAATGCCCAGCGGCAAAGAACAGGCATTCGCGATTTGCACGAGGCTGGAGACCCGGCCGTGCATGGCAGGGTCCACTTTCTCCTGCAGAGAGACGGTGATCGGTGTGTTGTGCGGGATGGATAATGCATGGACCGCTTGGTGATATAATGCAGACATCAAAGTCACGAAGGGAGCGATCGATGCCGGTGAAAGAGGCGGAACTCGTGCTGGACGCGAAGGCGATGCTGGGGGAAGGTCCGAGCTGGGACGCCGCGTCCGGGCGGCTTCATTGGGTGGACATCGTGCGCGGAGAAGTCCACAGCTACGATCCCGCGACGGGAACGGACGGCAAGTACACGATCGGGCAAATGGTCGGCGCCGCCGTCACCGACGGCAACGGGAAATTCATTCTGGCCGCGCAGCACGGTTTTATGGAATTCGATCCGGAGACGCGGTCTTTAACCGCCATTGCGGACCCGGAGTCCCACATCCCCGGGAACCGTTTCAACGACGGCAAGTGCGACGCGGAAGGACGATTCTGGGCGGGGACGATGAAAATGCAGGCGCAGGACACGGCAGGCGCGCTGTACTGCCTCCATACGGATCTGCGGGTGGAACGGAAGGTGGCGAACGTCCAATGCTCCAACGGCATCGCCTGGAACCCCGACCATACCGCCATGTATTATATCGATACGCCGACCCGCCAAGTGGTGCGCTACGATTTCGACCTGGAAACGGGGCGGATCGCCGGCGGCCGGCCGATCCTCGAATTTCCGGAAGGGGAAGGCTTTCCGGACGGCATGACGTCGGATGCGGAAGGCAACCTGTGGATCGCGCATTGGGACGGTTACGGCGTATCCTGCTGGGATCCCCGAACCGGCAAGCGGCTGGACAAAATCGGCGTGCCGGCGGCGAGGGTCACGTCCTGCGTCTTCGGCGGCAGCCGCCTCGACGAACTGTACATAACGACCGCGCGGGAGGGGCTGTCCGACGCCGAATTGGCCGGCCAGCCGCTGGCGGGAGGCATTTTCCGCTATTCGCCGGGCGTGCGGGGGATGTCCAGCTATTCCTTCAGACGGCAGCAGAAAGGATGATCCGTTGCGATGAAATTGTTGACGTTCCTGCATGAAGGCCGGCACCGTCTCGGCGTCCGAACGGAGCGCGGCGTGTTCGACGTCGCGGAAGCCGCGGCCAACACCGCATCGTGGGGCGGCGCTCCCGTATCGATGGAGGATGTGCTCGCCGGCGGTCCGCAGGCCGTGCGCGCTTTGCAGAGCCGAATCGACGCGATCGGCGACCCGGCGGCTTTTCTGCGCGACGAAGCGGAACTTGAGCTCGGGCCTTGCGTGCCGAATCCGGGCAAAATTCTATGCGTCGGCCTGAACTACCGCAGGCACGCGGAGGAGACCGGCGCGGCCGTGCCGCAATATCCGGTTCTGTTCAGCAAGTTCAATAACGCGCTGACGGCGCACGGGGCCGACGTTCCGCTGCCGCGCGTCTCCGGTCAGGTCGATTACGAAGCGGAGCTGGCCATCGTCATCGGGAAGCGGACGAAGGACGTCTCCCGGGAACAGGCGCTGTCTTGCGTGATCGGATACTGCTGCGCGAACGACCTGTCCGCGCGCGACTTGCAGAACCGGACGTCGCAGTGGCTGCTGGGCAAAACCTGCGACGGCTTCCTGCCGCTCGGTCCTTACCTGGTGACCGCGGACGAAGTCGGAGACCCGAACCGCCTGTCCATCCGCTGCTGGGTGAACGGGGAGGCGCGCCAGGATTCCAACACGTCCGACATGATCTTCCGCTGCGACGAGATCGTCAGCTACGTCTCCCGGCATATGACGCTGGAGCCGGGCGACATCATCCTGACGGGGACGCCGGAAGGCGTGGTGCTGGGTTACCCGAAAGACAGGCAGGTGTACCTGAAAGACGGGGATACCGTCACGGTCGAAGTCGAAAAGCTGGGCGTTTTGAGCAATCGCATGAGAGCGCTATAGTTACCGTCCCGCAAGGACGAAAGGGGCTGCCGTCATCCGGCAGCCTTCGCCGTTTGCGGCATGCCGCACAGGTCAGCGGTATAACGGAACGCGGCTACGGCATCGCCGGCGTGCGAGGCGGCGAACCGTTTGTCGAGGTGCTGGACGGAGAGGTGCCGTTCGAATGCATCGAATACGAAGCGAGGAGCTGATTCCGATGACGCATTTCGCCAATCCGATCTTGCCCGCGGCGGAGATATGCTGAACCCGGCTGCCTGGGATCTGGCTTGCGAGAAAGGCGCGTTTGTCCCCGGCGACGGCGGTCCGGGCACCTTCATTCTGTACAGCGCGGAAAGCGCGGGGACGAAGGGAGACATTCCGATGTTCGGAAAGTGGGGAAGGGGGTTATACCCCAAGCTGTCTACCTAAGTCGCGATGCTCGAAAACCGAAAGTACGTTCGCCTATTTTTCCTGGATATGGTATAATGAAACGGCAATAGAATATCGGCTCTCAAGGGCGGTCGGCGCATCTCCGATTCAGGAGGTGATGCCATGACAGTGTATGAGGCGCTCAGTCTGATGATTTCATTCGGATTGCTTATCGCCGCGTTGCTGTCCTTCGACAAACGAAGATGACCTCCCTTGAGCTTGGTGAGCCAGGAGGTCATCTTCTTAAGCTTAACCAAAAGCCGACCGCCCTTGAGGGCAATCTGTTGCATGGCCGTGGATGTTGGCAGCATCCGCGGTCATTTTATTCGTTCGCTTAATCGCCAACGATGATACGTCCGCTATGATTCCATCATACCACATTATTGATTTAAGGCAAGGCGTTCTGTGAACCGTCGATCATCGATTTCATTAAAACTGGCTGAACGATATAACGAAAATGGCACAAATGACATATCAAACTATCGCCTCCCTCATCATCGGTTCAAACGCGGCATCATCGTTTCAACCTCCGAAAACGCGCGGAACACGATCGAAATGTCGCAGTCAACATGCAACTTTCTGCCCACCTTTTAATGCTGAAGCTTCATTTTCATGGCGATATTTGTCAAATGTATTGAATACAATATAAGACTTATTTAATATATTCGATGAGAGCGCCGTTTCCCGCGGATTGATCGGCCTGAAAGGGGGGATCCGAGGAGAGGGCGTACAACGGCTGCTCCGCCATCCGAACCAAAAAGGGGATGAAATCATGTTCAAGAGGCTGACGACTGTATGTTTGGCCATCGCTCTCATGCTGTCCTTCTCGATCGGCGCTTCCGCCGAATCGTCCGCCGGCGGCCGGTCCGGGTCGTTGACGTGGCCCGAATCGCAAGCGCTTCCCAGCTTTGCGAAGGTCAAGCGCCTGAACGTTGCCGACATCTACGACGCCCCCGGCGACGTCAAACTGCTGCTCGCCACGCTCCAGGGAATCGTGAACCGTTCGGAGCCCCGCATTTATTTGCTGGAAAGCGATGAAGAAGGCAAATACACCTGGCTGAACAGTTTGAACGTTCCGTATACCGTCCACAGCGACTACTGGGAAATCGTGAAGTTGTTCAAGAACGAAGTCCGCGGCATCATCGTCTACGATCCGGCGGTTCCGGATTCAATCAACGTGGCGACGACGCTGGCGGGGCTGAACGATGCTGTCGTCGCGAGTCCGGCGTTGGCCCAAGTATTGACCGCCGCCCCGTACAACCTGAAGGTGCTGAACGACCTTCAGGGCAAATTCAAGGACCGTCTCGACGCTTACACGTGGCAGTATGACCACTTGTGGAGCCGGACGACCCACCGGATGCTGATCGGTCTCAGTCCGGACACCTCCATTCGCATTCCGCCCGGGATCCCGGCTTCTTTCAAAGTGATCGCCGAGGAGACGACCCAGGAGCGCGACGCCCGGAACCGGCAGGTGTACGATCTGGATCTGACGCCGTTTCTGGGCCAAACTTCGGTCTACCTTCGCTTCGACGACGCCTTTCCGCAGGACGGATGGGGACCGGCCGTTCACGAGGTGACGGTCAAAGCCGACGGGCAGGTGATCGCGCATTTCATCCCCGGCACGCCGGAAGAAGAAGCGTTTCTGTACGACCGGCAAAATTCCCAGTTGTCGTCGGGCAGCGGCGGCCACCGCTTCGCCGACAACGGCCGCTATTTCGTGTATGCGTTTACGCCGCCGGCCGGCACGAAGCAGCTCACGGCGTCGGTGGACATGTGGAACCAGTTCAAGGTGTCCGCCGGCAACGAGAAGCCGCTGTCTTCCGAACAGAAGGAGCCGTACGGGTTCCTCCGCGATTACGCGGTGGCGAATAAAGCGATGGTCTTCTGGCTCGATTCCAACGTGCCGGAACAAAAGGCGCTGTTCGAGAAAATCTTGTCCGGCGTCAAGCCCGGCACGCCGTATTTGGGCTGGTTCAGCAACGACGTGGCCGGAGAGTTCAGCGGCGTTGAAATCACGTCCCGCCACGGCGTTTACGTGCTGGCCGCCGACTGGTTCAGCAACATGACCGTTTTCTCCGGAACGAAGCTCACCCAGCCCGCGCCGAAACCGGTGAAAGCGCCGAAGCTGGAAAACAAAATCTATGTGACGTACACGTTCGGCGAAGGGGATAATCTCCAGTACAACGAGCACCGGCTGCGCAATCTTTGGAGCGATCCGAACCGCGGCAAGGTTCCGATCAACTGGACTTCCAGTCCGCTGCTGTACGACGCCGCTCCGGCTTTCCTGAACTATTACTTCGGCACCGCGACGGAGAACGACCAGTTCGTCGCCGGGCCGTCGGGGGCAGGGTATTTCTACCCGAGCGTTTGGCCGGAAAGCTCGTTCCCGAATTACCTGAAGCGCACGTATCCTTATTTGAAGAAAACGGGCATGACGATTCCTTTCGTGCTGAACAGGGTCGACAGCGCGGATGTTCCTCTCAGCGAGGCGGCCGCCAAAGCCTATCGGGACCAATACCACGTTCCGGGTCTGTTCATCAGTTGGTCGAACCAGGGCGGCGTCGAACTGCTGGACGGCAACCTTCCGGTTTCGACCCTGCAAGGCATCAGCACGGTGCAGGATGGCAAGAACATCCTGGAAGCGGCCAAAGCCGGCTGGGACGGAAATTCGCCGCTGTTCGTGTCGTTGGGGATCTCCGCCTGGAACATGACGCCGACGGATGTCGCCGCTTTGAACGATTCGCTCGGGCCGGAGTACCAGGCCGTGCGGGCGGACCAGTATTTCGCGCTGATCCGCGAAGCTTACGGGCTTCCGCCGATCCAACCGTAACATCGCAACTCCGCCTTTTACATCGCCGCACAGCAGGGGCTGCAGCCGGTCCGACGGGCCGGCTCGCAGCCCTTCGGCTTAGCCGCGAAATCAAGACGGGCGGCGCATCGACGGATGCGCCGGTTTTTTCTGTGGATCGACTGCCCGCGGCAGGAATCGAGCCCGCTTTTGGAGAAAGATCGAAACCATGGGCATGCTGTTCGCCATCAACCGGCGTTCGGTCCGCGGACGCCGGTTTTTCCATTCTTCGTCCCGTCGTCTTGCCAATTCTCCGATTTGCAGGTACGATGGGCTGGAAAAAGAGGGAATGCGCAAAGGACGGAGGGATCGCTGAAATGGCGACGACATCGGATCCGGCCGGCGGGCGGGCCGCGGAGCCTGCCCGTTGTCCGCTGTGCGGCGGGCCCAACGGCTGCGCCTTGGCCGTAAATCGGCCGATCGGCGGCTGCTGGTGCGCGGCGAAGCCGATTCCGCAGCGGCTGCTGGACCGCATTCCGCCGGAGCGGCGGGGCCGAGCTTGCATCTGCGCCGCATGCGCGGCGCGCGGATGATGTGCGATGCCACGGGAAACGTGCGCATTTTTACGGATTTGGGTGTGAGCGCTTACTTGACGGGCGAGATGCCTTCATACTGGATCATGGGCGAATATCCGGAGGTGCGCTTCCTTGCGAAGGCCGAGAAAGCTTTCTATCCGCAATCCGCTGACGAAGATGAAGCTGAACCGGCAGCTGATCCTGCTGTTCGTCATTCTCGTCAGTCCCGTGTTTCTGCTGAACCTGTACGCCAACAACCGGACCGAGCAAATTTTGAAAAGGCACGTGACGAACGCCTACATGGAGCTGAACAAGCAGAACCACCTCCTGATCAACCGGGATATCGAAACGGTAAACCGCGTCATGACGACGATCATCCAGAACCCGCGGGTGCAGCAGTTGCAATCGGGCGACGGGGAGGTGTACGACCGGGTCAAGCTGTACGAGGCGGCCGACCAGCTGATGCCGACGTTCTCCATCGGCACGACCGGCGGAGACGCGATCGCCTATTATTTGTACGTGTACGATCCGCTCCACCGGTACGATTTCGCGCAGCTCACGCTGTCGCGGCTGCGCAACGGAGGCGTCTTTTTCTACAACGATCAGACCAAGCCGCCGTGGGCCGACGAAGCCATCTCCCGCAAGGGCAGGGGGTTTCTGAAAATCGTCGACGATGTCGGCGCCGGCCGGCAGAAGACGCTCGCCTACATCCGCGCGGTGAACAGCGTGCTCAGCGGCAAGCTGGTCGTCGGCGTGCTCGTCGCGAGCAATATCGACAAGAAGATCGAGCAGTCGCTCCGTTCGGTTTCCTTGCCCGACAACGGCGAGATGTTTCTGACGGACTACGACAACACGATTCTCGCTTCGACCGTCGGCGGCACCATGGGAACCAAGCTGATCTTGCCCCCGAGCCTGGCGCAGGGAACGAAAGGGGAAGAGACGGTCGACGACATCTACAACGGTTTTATTTACGTGGAGCATGCCGACTACGAAATCGGGCAGAAGCTGGTGTACCGGATTTCCACCGCGTCCTTGCTGCGGCAGCAGAGCGAGCTAAAGCGGGTCATCCAGTGGATTTCGATGGCTTATTCGCTGTTCGGCATCGCCGTCATGGCGTATTTCTGGCGGTCGCTCCTGTTCCCGCTGCAGAAGCTGGCCGGTTTCATACGCGGCTACGAGCCCGGGCGGAAAGTGCCGAATACGGAAGCGGTCGACCGCAACGACGAGGTCGGCGTCCTCATTCATGCCGTGTACAGCATGGCCCGGCGGCTCAACGCGCTGATCGAAGACCGATATATGATGGAAATCAAGCAGAAAGAGGCGCAGCTGCAAATTTTGTATCAGCAAATCAACCCGCACTTGCTGTACAACACGCTGGAGAGCATTTACTGGAAATCGGCGATGGAAGGCCGTTCGGATTCGGCGGAAATGATCAAGGAACTGTCGAAGCTGATGCGAATCAGCCTGAGCCGGGGGCGCGAGCTGATCACGCTGCAGGAGGAGCTTGAGCACGCGATGGCCTATACCCGGCTGCAGCAGAAGCGGTACGAATACGAATTTCGGACCCGGTGGGAGACGGACGAAGAGGCCCTGGCGAATTTGATTCCGAAAATCACGCTGCAGCCGCTGATCGAGAACGCGATCATTCACGGCGTCCGCAACATGGGTGAGGACGGCGAGATCGCCGTTCGCGTCATGAAGCGGGAATCGCGGGTCGTCATCGAAGTGGAGGACAACGGCTACAAGCCGGTCGACCCCGAAGCGATCAACCGGATGATTCGCGAAGCGCGCCGCGACAACCGGTCCGGCTACGGCGTCCACAACGTGCACGAACGGATTCGGCTTCATTTCGGCGCGGAATACGGCATCCGCTACTCGCGGCCGCCCGGCGGCGGGACGCTGGCGACGATCGAGCTGCCGGTCCGCCCGGCGGACAACCCGCCGCCGTCTGCGGAGACGGGATAAGCGATTTGCGCAGGAGGGACTTTGGCGTGTACACGATACTTCTCGTCGACGATGAACCGCTGATTTGCCAAGGACTGAGCCGGCTGCTGCAAAATTCCGGCCTGGCGATCCGCGCCGTTCTGACCGCCGGCGACGGTCAGGAAGCGCTCGACTATTTGCGGATGGAAGAGGTCGACCTGCTCGTCACCGACATCCAGATGGGCACGATGAGCGGCATCGAGCTGATGCACCAGGCGAAAATCATCAAGCCGTGGGTGGAGGCGATCGTCATCTCCGCGCACGAGACGTTCCAGTACGCCCAGACGGCGATGAGGCTCGGCGCCAAAGACTATTTGATCAAGCCGCTGAACAACGAGCAATTTCTCCATACGGTGCGCAACGTGCTGCTGCAGATCGAGCGGCCCGTCCGCGAGGACGGGGAGGAGCCGCCGCTCCTGCGCGCCCGCTTTCGCATGGCGCAACCCGACGGGGAGCGAAACCGTTGGCTCAACCGGCTGATGGCCTGCGGGGAACGGGAAGCCGAGGCGATCGCATCCGAGATGAAAAGCCGGATCGGCCTCGATATCGGCGGTCCCTACTTCGCGGTGATCCGGGCGCGGCTGCTCCTGGACGGCGTTGCCGGGAAGGACCGGGAACTGTTGCGGTACGCGGCGCTGAATATCGTCAGCGAACTGCTCGGCCAGGAGCGGAGCCATCAGGCGTTTTACGCGCCGGACGACGAGCTGTGCGTCTTGCTGGAATGGAGCGAGCAAGCGTACGAGGAGACGAACGCGAACCGGATCGAACAGCTCGAATTTATCGGCCGCAGCGTGTTTTTCCATATCGAGAAGTTTCTGCGCCTGAAGTGCGTCGTCGGCATCAGCCAAATTTTGCGCGGCGCGGCGTTCGTGCCGGAGCTCGGCCGGCAGGCGCAAAAAGCGATGAAGTGGAACGAGGAGCATCGCGACCATTACGTTTTCTACTATGGCGACTACAAGTGGTCGATGCGCGAGCCGTCCGCCACCGAAGACGAGTGGGTCGCCCGCAGCAACGACATCGTCCAGCTGGCCAAACGCTACATCGACGAGAATTACGCGAAGAAGGGCATCACGCTGAACGAGGTCGCCCGGCACATCCACGTCAGTCCGAACTATTTGAGCTACCTGTTCAAAAAGTACATGCAGTGCAATCTGTGGGAGTACGTCGTCAAGCTGCGCATGGAAGAAAGCCGGCGCCTCCTGCTGACGACCGACCTGCGCCGCTACGAGATCGCCGACCGCGTCGGCTACGAGTCGCCGGAGCATTTCAGCAAAATTTTCAAAAGATATTACGGCGTCAACCCGAGCGACCTCAAGAAGTAAGATCGGCCATGATCGTCATAGAAATGCACATGTTCACTCCCCGGCCGCTTTCCTACAATAAGAGGAAACGGACATAGAGAAGGAATGAGGGAATGCCATGGAGCATGCCGCAGTTGCGCCGGCCCGGCCGCCGGAGACGACCCGCGGAAGCGGAGCGTCGAAATTCAGGAAGCATGCGTCGGGGTATTTGTTTCTGCTGCCCGCGGCGGTTTTGTTTATTTTGTTTTTGTGGGTTCCGATCGTCAAAGGGATCGTTTTCAGCTTCGAGAACGTCGACTTCGTCAAAGGAAATTCGTTCGTCGGGCTGGACAACTTCCGCACCGTTTTTGACGATCCGGAGGTCGGCGTATCGGTCAAAAACACGCTTTATTACATGGGCCTCTGCCTCGTTATCGGCTTCTGGGTACCGATCCTGTTTGCCGTCATCATTTCCGAGATCCGGCGTTTCCAGGGTTTCGTGCGCATCTCGGCCTATCTGCCCAACGTCATCCCGCTTGTCGTGCTGTACGGGCTGTGGCGCTGGATTTACGATCCGGTGGGGCCGATCAACGCCGCCCTGCAGTGGCTCGGGCTCCATCAAGTGCTGTTTATGACGGACACGAAGTGGTCGATGGCATCTCTCGTCATCATGGAGACGTGGCAGCAGTTCGGCTCCGCCATGCTCATTTATTTGGCGGCCGTGCTGAGCGTCCCGAAAGATTGGTACGAGGCGGCGGAGATCGACGGCGCCGGCATCTGGGCGCGCATCCGCCACATTACGCTGCCTTCGATCAAAAATTTGATCGGGCTGCTGCTGATTCTGCAGTTGATCGCGACTTCGCAAGGCTATCAATCGCAGCTGGCGATGCTCGACGGCGGACCGATGAACGCCACGATGACGTACGGGCTCAAAATCGTCAAATACGCCTTTACCCAGCAAAATTACGGCGTCGCTTCCGCCATGGGCGTCCTGATGTTCCTCGTCTTGAGCTTCCTCGCCGTGATCCAATTCAGAATGAACAACCGGGAGGACAGATAACCATGAAAGCCGTCGAACGCGGAATTCTGTCCCCGCACGATTATAAAAGGCCGTCGACCCGGTTTCTGATCGCCGCGGTGTCGATCGTCGTGCTGGCCATGGTGCTCAGCATGCTGTACCCGATCGCCGTCACGTTCCTCAATTCGTTCAAGACCACGGCCGATGTGAATACGTTCCCGCCGAAGCTCCTGCCCCGGGAATGGATATGGACCAATTACGACGAAGGCTGGAACTTCCTGAAGCTGCCGCTGTTTCTGCGCAACTCGGTCTACATCTTCGCCGGCAATCTCGTCGTCTCGGTGCTGGTGCTGGGAGGAGCCGCCTTCGCGCTGTCCAAGCTGAACCTGCCGTACCGGAAGCTGATCTTCTTTTTCTTCCTGACGACGCTGTTCATTCCGCCGTCCACGTACATCGTGCCGAACTTCGTCAACTTGAAGGACCTCGGTCTGATGAACTCGTTTTTCGCTTTGTGGCTGCCGGCCGGAGCGAACGCGTTCAACCTGCTGCTGCTCAAAAGCTTCTTTGACGACATCAACAACGAGCTGTTCGAAGCTTCCCGCATCGACGGGGCTTCCAACTGGTACGGGTTTACGAGAATCGCGCTGCCGCTCGCGCTGCCGATCATTTCGACGCTGGCGATCTTCATTTTCTCGGGCGCCTGGAACGATTGGTTCTGGCCTTCGCTCATCATGCACGGAGATTCCCATTATCCGATGCCGACGGCGATCTACAAGCAGGTCATCCAGGCGAGGGGCATCAAGCTGAACGTCAAATTCGCCATATTGTCCATGGTCGCTCTTCCGCCGATGGTCATCTTTCTCGTCTTCCAGCGCTTCATTCTGAGAGGACTGCATTTGGGCGGAGTCAAAGGATGACGGGCTCGCGCGAATCGTAAAGTCGCACATGAATCGAATAGGAATGCACATCGCCCTTGCGAAGCCGCCTCCGTTAAGATGAAGATGCAACACATTCCATACGGAAAAGGGGAGTAACCATGCACAAGACCAGGTTGTCCGCTTTACTGCTCAGCGTCGCGCTGCTCGGCGCGCTGGCCGCGGCTTGCGGCAAGGGCGGCGGTTCCGACGCCGGCTCTTCATCCGCGGCATCGCCGTCCGCCGCTTCGGGGTCGGCATCGCCGTCGTCCGACGCTGGCGCGGAGAAAGTCACGATCAAGATCTACTATCCGACGGCCGACCACCCCGAGCTTCGCGCCATCGAAGACGCCAAGATCAAGCGTTTCGAGGCCAAATATCCGAACGTCACGGTGGTGCCGGACGACTGGCAGTACAACGTCAACGAGATCGGACCCAAGATGGCCGCCAACGAAGCGCCGACCTTCTTCAACACGTTCGCGACGGAAGCGAAGATGCTGGTCGAGAAGGGTTGGGCCGCGGACATCACCGAGCTGTGGAACAACTACGAGCATAAGGACGACATCAATCCGGTGCTGCAAAATCAATTCATCCTGGACGGCAAAGTGTACGGCGTGACCCAGAACGGTTACGTCAGCGAAGTCGTCATCAACAAGAAGATGCTGGCCGACAAAGGCATCGCGCTTCCTTCCTACGACTGGACTTGGGACGACCTGTACAATATCGCCAAGCAAGTGGCCGATCCGAAGAAGGGCATCGCCGGCATCGCGCCGATGGCCAAAGCCGGCGACGGCGGCTGGAACTGGACCAACTTCCTGTTCGAAGCGGGCGGCGAAATCCAGACCGTCCAGGACGGAAAAGTGACGGCGGCGTTCAACTCCGATGCCGGCGTGAGGGCTCTTGACTTCTATAAGAAGCTCCGTTGGGAGGCCAATGCGGTTCCGCAAGACTGGGCGCTCGACTGGGGCGGAGCAACCGGCGCATTCGCGCAAGGACGGGCCGCCATGGTGATCGCGGGTGCCGACGGTCCGCTGCAGCAAGCGCTGCAAGCCGGCATCAAGCCGGAAGACCTGGCGGTCTACCCGATGCCTGCGGCCGAGCCCGGCGGCAAGCATACCGGCGTTCTCGGCGGCAACTATCTCGTCATCAACCCGAACGCGACCCCGGCCGAACAGAAGGCGGCGTTCGATTACATCGTGTTCGACTACTACTCCGACGACGCCCTGGCCTCGCTCGACAAGAGCATCCAGGAGCTGAAGACCAAAGGCCAATACTACGTGCCGCCGCACATGGACTACTACAAGCCGGATTCGGAATACGGCAAGAAAGTCCAGGACCTTCTGGCCAAGTACGACAACGCCTTCAAGTACGATCCCGAGGAGGCCGCGCTGCTCGACGGCAAGCCGGAAGCGCAATACAATACGCAGGATTACTACAGCACGATGACGAACGTCATCCAGGAAGTGTTTTCCAAGAAAAATACCGACTCCAAGCAGCTTCTCGACAGCGCGGCGAAAGAAATGCAGGAGAAATACTACAACAACATCAAGCCGTAATCCGCTTGGCGGAGAAGAAAAACGGGACGAAGCGGGCCCTCTGGGCCCGCTTCGTCCCTCTTTGCGTTCGTGGCTCGGAAAGTAGAAGTTGCACCCCTTATCCTGACCGTCCGCTGCGACCGGGGGAAGGACCGGCTGGCCCGATCGCCGGACTCAAGCAAGCGTCGTGTGGAGGACGGGGAGGAAGGCGGGCTGCAATCGGGTCATGGGTGGATAAACGGGTGGGCGGACAGCCTTCGGCTGTATTTTATGCAGCGAAATGGCGGGATGACGGCCCCATTTTCCTCCGCCGCTGGATTTCATCCAATCAAAGAGCCCGTTTCTTCATTTTTCCCGGCATCGGCCTTGATTTTCGTTGCACATTTTCCAGCGAACGGTCGGCCGGCCGCAAGATCCTTATTTTTCACTGGAGAAAATCCAACGCAGTCTGCGCACAAGCCGTCTATTCTATTCGAGACCTCCCAAACAAGCGCATCATGAGGAACGGGTCGTGCATATACCTCGGTTGACTCACAGGACCGAATCCAGGATGGCCAGATTCGCCCGCTCGTTCAGCCGGATCTCGTCGGCATACCGCCAGGCGTCGGACGGCGGCACCCGCAGCTCGCCGCAGACGTCGACGCCGACGACGTTCTTGTGCAGGACAAGCGCGTGCAGCGCCCGGACAAGCTGCTGCAGCCGCATCGTGCCCTGATCCCAGTCGGTCGCGGCGTCCGCGCGGTCCAGCACGTCCTTGTCGACGCTGATATACACATCGTCGGCGGACAGCGCCGAAAGCAGCCGATCCGGGCTGACCGGGTCCGGCAGCAGGACGGTTTTCGAGCGAATGCCGGCATGCTCGATCCGGGCTTCGGAATGAACGCCGACGAAGACGATTTGCCGCAGCAGGGGGAGGCGGACGGCCGCTTCGGCGACCCACGACCCGCACGTCAGCAGGCCCGGCAGTGCCTGAGGCCGCATCGCGTCGGTATGGTTGTCGAAGAGGACCAGACTGAACGGGCGGTCGATTTCGCTGAGGAGTTCGTAGGAGACATAGTGGTAGTTGCCGCTGCCGATATACGTGATTCCCGGGGAAGACCGTCCGGACAGCCTGCGGCGGATCTCCGCCAACGCTTCCCGGGTGCAGAACAGATTCGTGGAGGCGATGTCCGCCAGCTCGATCCATTCGTCGGCCCGTTCGGCCAATCGCGGCTGCTGCGCGTAAAGCTGATCAAAGTTCAGCACCGTCACGTCATGATGAAGAAGTCCCATGATCCATCATCTCCTTGTGGAACAGACGTTCATGTTTCTTTTTCATGAAGTTGCGCGGATGAACCCCGATGTCTCTATCATATCAAAAAAACGGCGCCCATCGCCGCGAAACCGCGAAGTTCGTTTCGATCATGGCTGTTATCGGGATTTTTTTCTTTTCGGGCGGCGGACAGTTTGCGGACCAAGGGACAATTATTGCGCACGGCGGCCGCACGCCCGCCCGGTCCGCATTGCGCTCGGGCGAAGCAAAAACTGTCCGTACCGCGCGGCCGGAGGAGCGGCTACAATCGGGAAAGGAAAAGCGTTGCGGCGAGGCGAAGCATCCCCCGCCGAAACTCGCGGCAGCCTTTTTCAAACATCGCATAGATGGAGGGGTCTGCATGACAATGCGCAAAGGAATCGGAACGATCGCGCTGCTGCTGTCGTTATGCCTGGCAGCCGCGGGATGCGCGGGCGGCGGCACCGAAGGGGGCGATAGCGGCTCATCCGCCGCGGCTTCGGACCCAAGTCCGGACAAATCGCAAGCGGAACCGCTGTCCATCCAGTTCATGGTGCCGTCCTATGCCGACGTGCCGGACATGAACAACGAGTATTGGACGGAATGGCAGAAGCGGACGAACACCAAGCTGAACGTCGAATGGGTGCCCTCGGGCGATTACGACACGAAGTTCGACCTGGTGCTCGCATCCGGCAACTTGCCCGAAGTCATCGTGGCGACCAGTACGACGCGGCCCACGCTGCTGAACGTGATCCGGCAAGGGGCGTTCTGGGACCTCACTCCGCTGCTCGGCGATTTCAGCAAATATCCGAATCTGAAAAACAACAGCGAGCCGCACGTGTGGAACTACCTGAAAGTGGACGGCAAAATTTACGGCATTCCCCGCAACCGGCCGCAGATCGACCTGGGGCTGAACATTCGGAAAGACTGGCTGGACAAGTTCAACCTGCCGATTCCGAAGACGATGGACGAATACGCGAACGCGCTGCGCACGATCGTCAAAGGCGATCCGGACGGCAACGGGAAGGACGACACGATCGGCATTCTCGGCCACGGCTTTCTGCTGGCCGACGGCGACGGCGTGTTCGAAGCGGCGTTCGGGGCGCTGGATCCGGTGTACGACAACGAAGGCGGACTGATCCGGGACGTGCTGACGCCGAACTATACGAAGATGGTGGAATGGTTCCGGGAGCTGTACAAGGACGGGGTGCTGGCGAAGGAATTTTCGGCGATCAAGAAGACGCAGGCGGAAGAGATGTTCTCGACGGGGCGCGCCGCTTCGTACGTGCGGAACATCTGGCGGAACTACACGTGGACGCAGGAGATCCGGAAAGTGCAGCCGGACGCCGAAGTGATCACGATTCCGCCGCTGCAGGGGCCGGGCGGCGTCAGCGTCAATCTGTCGACGCCGTTCTCGGGAGCGTTTTACATTTCCAAAGACGTGCCGGAAGAGAAAGTGCTGCAGATTTTGGACTTTTTCGAAAAAACGACGACGATGGAAGAAACGGATTACAACTATTACGGCATCGAGGGCGTGCATCACACGATCGTCGACGGGCAGCCGCAGCTGACCGAGCTCGGGGTGAAGCAAGTGACGGCGAACGGGACGGGCTCGCTGTTCCCGCTCGCATACAACAACAAGATGAAAGTGATCAACCCGTCCGCCCCGAAATCGTACAACGACGCCGTGCTCGATTCCGTGCAGGTGTTCGCCGAAGTCGGCAAAGTCAATATATTCTCGATCATCAACTCCGAGACATGGACGAAGACTTGGCCGGTGTACGAATCCGAATGGCAGTCGATGGTCGTGAAGGCGATCGTCGGACAAATCTCGATGGACGAGTACAAAGCGTATGTGAACGGCTTGAACAACCGGCCGGAATTCAAGAAAGCGTACCAAGAATTCGCGGCGGATTACAAAGAGAAGTTCGGAACCGATTGACAAACGTGCCGGACGGCCGCAAGATCAAAGCACGGCATCCGTTTCTTGCGGCCGCTCCGATTGGCTTCGGGGGACCGCGCGGAAGCGCGATCGTCCATTTACGAAAAAAAGCAAGGTGAACGTCCGATGGTCGACTGGGGCAAATGGTTCGGCAAACGGAGCCGCGCCAAACCGGCGGTCCGATCGAGAAAATATTTGTACAAGCTGATCTGGCTCACTTGCATTGCGGTATGCATTCCGGTCATCTTGGCGAGCACGGTGTACCACTACATTGCCATGGCGCGAATGGAAAGATACATTCTTTCCCGAAGCGATGCCTCTCTGCTTCTGCTCAAGGACCGGGCGGAGCGCATCATTCAGGAGATCGAGCAGGAATCGCTGCAAATCGCCCAGGACCCTTTGGTGCTCAAATTGATTGCCGATCCGACGAATAAAAATGCGATGCTGTGGCACCGGGATCTGCTGGACCGGCTTGCGGTCGTTAAAAATATGAGCGGGTCCATCAGCGAGATTTCGCTTTACATCAGTTCCGACGAAGCCGTGCTGTCCCAAGTGTACGGCGTCATCTCCAAGGAAAATTACAGATACGGTCCGGACTTCGAGCGGATGCTGTCCAGCGAGCGTCAAACGCAGTGGATCCGGCTTCCGAAAGGAACGGAGGACGGCTACATTACGTTCGCGCGCTTGCTGCCCGTCATCGGCACCGGGGGGCCGAAGGCGGTTCTTGCGTTTGAAATCGACGCCGCTTCGTTCAGCCGCTTCCTGGAAGCCGACACCGTCCTCATCACCCGCGACGGGGAATTGATGATTTTGAATTATCACGATTTGTTCGGTCAGGAAACGCCGGACGCCTCCGCGCTGTCGCACCGCGTACCGGAGCTCGAAGCGGTTCAAGCGATTGCGTCTTCCGAAAGCAGCGCCGGCCGATTCGTATCGAAAGGTCTTGACGGAAAGCCGGCTCAATTCAATTACGTGAAAAATTTGTATTCCCGCACGTACGTCTCCGTCGTGCCGGAAGCGGCGATCACAAGCCAGCTCGATTGGATCCGGGGATTGACGGGGATCATTCTGCTGTCGTTCGTCGGCATCGGCATCGCGCTGACGCTGTTTATTTCGAAACGGGCGTACACGCCGATCGAACAACTGATCGAGCACAGCCGGGCGCTCAGCACCGGCCGCATTCCGGACAAAGGAAACGAGCTCGAGTATATTAAAGCGTGCCTGGATTCGCTCAGCAACGAAAAAAACAAGCTCGCCCTGTTCATGGAAGAGATCCGGCCGTCTCTTCGGGAAAATTGCCTGCAGCAGCTCCTGGGAGGCGAATACGCGAGATACGAGACGCTGCTGCAGGATTGCGGCAAATACGGCATCCATACGCGCGGCGCCCACGCCGTATTGGCGGTGGAAGCCGAGCATATCTACATGGAGAAGCGCTTTCTTCCCGAAGAGCGGGGCGTCGTCGCGTTCGCGCTGGCCAACGTGATGCAGGAGATATTGCAGAATCAGCCGGCGATGAGCGGATACGTCGTCCCGTATCAAGGGCGGGGAATCGCGATTTTGCAATTCCATCCGGACACGGCGCAGACGGAGATGCACCGGCGCACGCTGGAGTATGCCCGGTCGGTTGTCGAAGCGCTGCGGGACAGCCTGTCTTTCGAGGTCGTCGTCGGGATCGGCCGGTATTATTCGCATATCGCCGACGTTCCGGTTTCTTACAAGGAGGCTGACAACGCCCTGAAATACCGCATGTTCCGGGATTCGGACCGCATTCTGCACATCGAAGACGTCGAGCAGGCCAAGACGCAGGCGGTGCTTCGCTATCCGCAGCAGCTGGAAGCCGATATTCTCGACGCGCTGGACCGGGGCGACATCGCGCTCGCTTCCGGGACGCTGCGCGCCTTCGCGGACACGCTGCGCCTCTCGCAATCGTACGCGTTCATCCACCAGAGCTATTACATCCTGCTGTCTTCGCTCATCGTGGCGCTCGATAAGAAAAACGTCAATCTTGCGGAAGTCGTGGACAACCAGTTGTTCAGCCAGTTGAAGGAGAAGACGACGTTTGCGGAAATATGCGGCTGGTTCGAAGAGACCGTCTTCCCGCTTTACCTGTGGCTGACGCAAACCGGGCGGGACAGCGAAGCGGAAGCCGGCATCCCGTTCATCTGCAAATATATCCGGGAACATTGCGGCGAAGATTTGTCGCTCGTGCAGTGCGCCGAGCTGATCGGCGTCAGCCCGTCGTATTTGAGCCGGTTGTTCAAAAAGGAGATGGGCCTGAACTTTCTCGAATACGTGATGGAGTGCAAGGTGGCGGAAGCGAAGCGGATGCTGCGGGACACCGAGAGCAGCGTCAGCGAAATCGCCGCGGCGGTCGGCTACTCCGAGCGCAATTTGAACCGCATTTTTCAGCGCCATGTCCATATGTCGCCGGGAAGCTACCGGGCCAAACACCGGTAATTCCGGACGGCCGAAATGCCGAAAGCGGGCGGACGGAAATTGCGGGCGGCGGACCGATTTTGCCGGATTCGGCAGTTTCCAAAAGGTGTCCCTTCCCTGCCGATGCGCGCCGCTTTACGATGGGGAAGCGGCCAACGAAAGGAGATCGGGAGATGAACATCAAACGCATTGAAACGTTTACGACCCGGCAGCTGTCGGTCGTGCGGGTGACGGCCGACGACGGTTCGCAAGGCTACGGGCAGATCGCCCCGTACCACGCGAACATATCCGCGCTCGTGCTGCATCAGCAGATCGCGCCGCATGCGCTCGGCGCGGACGCGGACGAAATCGAGCGGCTGGCGGAGAAATGCATCCGGGAAGAGCACAAATTTCCGGGCTCGTACGTCTGCCGGGCGGTCGGCGGCCTGGAGACGGCGCTGTGGGATCTGAAAGGGAAGCGGCTGAACCGGAGCGTGTGCGAGCTGCTCGGCGGAACGCCCCGGCCCGTCCGCGTGTACGGCTCCAGCATGCGCCGGAACATCTCCCCGGAGGACGAGGCGGAAAGGCTGAAACGGCTGAAGGAAACGCACGGCTTCGGCGCGTTCAAGATTCGCATCGGCAACAATTTCGGCGGCGACGTCGACGTCTATCCGGGGCGGACCGAACAGGTGGTGGAAAAAGTCCGCAAGGCGATCGGCGACGAGACGAAGCTGTTCGTCGACGCCAACAGCGGGTACACGCCGGCCAAGGCGATCGAAGTCGGCCGCTTCCTGGAGCAGTACGGGGTGTGCCATTTCGAGGAGCCCTGTCCGTACCCGGAGCTGGAATGGACGAAGCAGGTGGCGGACGCGCTGGAGATTCCGGTGACGGGCGGCGAACAGGATACCGATCTGGCGCAGTTCCGCCGCATGATCGCCATGCGCGCCGTCGATATCGTGCAGCCCGACGTCTGCTATATCGGCGGGATCAGCCGCGCGCTCAAGGTGGCGCAAATGGCCCGGGAAGCGGGGATGCCGTGCATGCCGCACGCCGCCAATCTGTCGCTTGTAACCGTGTTCACGCTGCATCTGGTCGCGGCGATTCCGAACGCCGGGGAATATATGGAATTCACGATCGAACGGGACGCGTGGACGGAAGATCTGCTGACGTCGCCGCTCGCCGTCGCGGACGGGACCATTCGGGTGCCGGACGGCCCGGGCTGGGGCGTCGACATTCGGCCCGAATGGCTCGAGCGGGCGGAATACCGCGTCAGCGAATGAAGATAGCCGCGACAGCGGAATTGACTTGGAAAGGCGGGTTCGCACCGTGGCCATCACGATATCGCCGCAGCCGGGAAATCGGCCTGCGGCCCGTTCGACCCTGTGGAAAGCGATCGTGCAGCACCGGTGGATATACGTGCTGGCATTGCCGGGGGTCCTCTATTTTTTGCTATTCAAATACGCGCCGATGTGGGGGCTGTTGATCGCCTTCAAAGATTACAACCCGTACTCGGGCTTTTGGGGAAGCGATTGGATCGGCTTCAAGCATTTCGCGGAGCTGTTCGCCAGCAGCACCTTCTATACGATGCTGCGCAACACGTTCGCGATCAACATTCTGGGAATCGTCTTCATGTTTCCGGCGCCGATCGTGCTTGCGCTGATGCTCAACGAGGTGCGGCACGAAGTGTTCAAGCGGGTCAACCAGTCGATCGTGTACTTGCCCCACTTTCTGTCCTGGGTCGTCGTGGCGAGCATGTCGTTTTTCCTGTTGTCCACCGACGTCGGCATCGTCAACAAAATCGTCAGCGGCGACGGCTTCGAGCCGATTCCGTTTTTGTCCGAGCCGAAATACTTCTGGGCGATCCTGACCGCGCAGAGCATGTGGAAGGAAGCGGGCTGGGGCACGATCATCTTCCTCGCCGCGATGGCCGGCGTCGATCCGCAGCGCTACGAGGCGGCCGTCGTGGACGGCGCGTCGAGGTGGCGGCAAATCTGGCATATCACGCTGCCCGCGATTCGGCCGACCATCATCATCCTGCTCATCTTGCGCCTCGGCCATATGACGGACGTCGGTTTCGAGCAGGTGATCCTGATGACGAATCCGCTGGTGACAAGCGTATCCGAAGTGTTTGATACGTATGTTTATAATATTGGCATTTTGCGCGGGCAGATCAGCGTCGGCGTCACCGTCGGCATGTTCAAGGGCGTCGTCGGGCTCGTTCTCGTGCTGCTGTCCAATTCGATCGTCAAGAAGATGGGGCATGAAGGCATCTACTAAGGGGGAACCGCCATGAGCTTCGTCGCGGCGAAGCGGCCGACGCCGTTCGATTATGTCAATTACGCGCTGCTGGGCCTCATTTCGGCCGTAAGCGTTTTTCCGTTCATATACGTGTTCGCCGTTTCGTTTACCGATCCGAAAGCGTACGTGCCGCTCGAGTTTTATCTGTTTCCGAAAAAATGGTCGCTCGCCGCCTACCGCTACATTTTGTCGACGAACAGCTTCCTGAACGCACTGCAAAGCACCGTGTTCGTCACGATCGTGGGCACCGCGCTCAGCGTGATCGTATCGTTCACTTTCGCCTACGCGCTGACGAAAAAAACGTTGCCCGGCCGAAAAGCGCTGCTTGGCGGCGTCGTGTTCACGCTGGTGTTCAACGCGGGCATCTTGCCCAATTATTTGCTCATCAAGGAACTGGGGCTGCTCAACTCGCTTTGGTCGCTCATCTGGTCCGGCCTCGCCAGCGCCTGGAGCCTGATCGTCATCAAGAGCTTTCTGGAGTCGCTGCCGCCGGAGCTGGAAGACGCCGGCCGCATCGACGGCTGCTCGGACATCGGCGTGTTCTGGCGCATCGTCATTCCGCTGTCGATGCCGGCGGTCGCCGCTTTTACGCTGTTTTTCGCGGTCGCGTACTGGAACACGTATTTCAACGCGCTCATTTATTTGTCCGACGCGAGCAAATGGACGCTGCAGGTGCTGGTCAAATCGCTCGTCATCGACTCCGATTCGAACGGGGTCGGCGTCGAGGGGACGGCCTCGGACGACGCGGTGCTGCCCCAGGAGACGATCCGGATGGCTTCGATCGTGCTCGCGATGGTGCCGATTCTGCTCGTCTATCCGTTTCTTCAGAAGCATTTCGCCAAAGGGGTCATGCTCGGCTCGGTCAAAGGGTAGGCGTCCGGCGGCGCCGCGGCGTTCGGCGGCGTTCGGCGCGTTGCCGGCAAGACTTGAAAGGCAGGAGGTGCGATGCAGATGCGGCTCGTTTACGATCACCGCGACCCGCTCGTCGCTTTCGGGATGAGCCGGGTCAAACAAAGCTTGCGTCGCCGGCGGATTCACTTCGTCGAGCAGTTCGTCCGGTATGGGCCGCCTATGCTGCCGGAGCGGGGAATCGCCGTGCGGAAGGTGCCCGGGGACGCGGATGGGCCGCCGCCGCATGCGGACCAGTCGTTTCGCATCGTACGGCGCGGGGAGCGCGTCGACATCGAAGGGTCGGACTCCAGAGGGCTCATGTACGGCTGCCTGGAGTGGGCGGAGCGGCTGGCGCGGGGCGAGGACCTTCCCTGCGGGGAAGAAATCGCGCGGCGGCCGGCGCTCGGCATCCGCGGCATCAAATACAATTTGCCGTACGCGCCGTTCGATTCCGGCGATCCGTTCGTCCTGAACGAGCGGACGTGCATGGATATCGAATATTGGAAGGCGTTTATCGATATGATGGCCGAAAACCGGTACAATTGCCTCAGCTTATGGTCCGAGCATCCGTACCATCTGATGGTCGTCTCGCCGAAGTACCGCGCGGCCAATCCGTTCGCCGACGCCGACATCGAGCGCAACATCCGGTTTTTCCGCGAGCTGTTCCGCCACGCGGCGGACCGGGGCGTCGACGTCTATCTGTTCACCTGGAATATCCGGCTCATTCCGGAAGCGGCGAAAGGGCTCGGCCTGCCCGAAAGCGTCGGCGACTACGGCAACCAGTACGACGACCTGATCCACCGCGTCGGCTTGCCGCTCAACCGGTTCCGCGGACAATCGGAGGCGATCCGGGATTACATCCGGGAGATGGTGCTGCAGCTCTTGCTGACGTACCCCGAGCTGAAGGGGCTCGGCACGTCCGCCAGCGAATGGATGGACGGAGACGGCTACGAGCGCGAACGGTGGATCGTCGAAACGTACGTGGAGGCGATCAAGCGGTCGGGCCGCGACATTGCGTTCATTCACCGGACGAACATGCAGAACGCTGGAAAGGAAATCAAGGAGCTGGTGCAGCCGCTGTTTCCGCCGGACCGCTTTTACATCAGCTGGAAATATTCGAACGCGCACTGCTACTCCCACCCCGAGCCCCAGTTCGAAAAGCTGTGGCGCGCCTGGGACGGCGTCGATCTCGATGCGACGCAGGTGCTGTATACGGTTCGCAACGACGATATTTTCACCCACCGCTGGGGAGACCCGGAATACGTGCGCGCTTACGTGAAAGGCATGATGAAGCCGTATGTCAAAGGCTTCTACTGGGGCGCCGACGGGTACGTCTGGGGCAGGGATTTCCAGCATGCGGATTACGGCCATAAAACATGGCGGTACGATTTCGAGCGCCACGCCTTCCAGTTCCAGCTGTGGGGGCGGCTGTCCTACGACCCCGAAGCCGGCGATGCGGTATGGGCGTCATGTCTGGAGCCCGCGTACGGGCCGGAACATGCCCCGCTGTTTCTGGAAGGGCTGAAGGCCGCCTCGCGAATCGTGCCCGCGGTGAACCGGCTGTTCTGGCTGGATTACGATTTCCAGTGGCATCCGGAAAGCTGCCTGTCGCAGGTGAGCGGCTTCAAGACGGTGCTCGATTTCGCCAACGGGACTCCGATGCCCGGCGCCGGCGTCATGAGCCTGGCCGAATTCGCCGAAGCGGAGGCGAAGGGAACGCTGCGCGAAGCGTCACGCGGCTTCGCGGAAACGCCGGATGACATCATCCGGCTGCTGCGCTCGTCCGCGGATGCCGCCGAGGAAGTCGCGCTCCGGCTGGAGCGCGAGCTCGGGGAACTGTGCGGCGGCCATGCGGAATGCACGCTGTACGATCTGAAAGCGGTTGCCGAAATGGGGCGGTATTACGCGCACAAGTTTACGGCGGCGCTTGAGCTGAACCGGTACCGCTGGAGCGGAGACCCCGGCTGCCGCGAGCGCGCGGCGGCCTGTCTCGAACAAGCGGCGCGCCATTGGGAGAAGCTCGGGTTTTACTGGAGCCTGCACAACAAGCCTTACTTTATGGCCCGGGTGAAGCGGACGTTCGGCTACCCGCTGTACATGCGCGACGTGCTCGGCGACATCGAGCTGGCGAAGCGGTTTGAAGGTTTGAACCGAGTATAAAAGGATAGACAAGGAGGAGATTTCGTGAGACATTCCAATGAGGCGCGCGTAGTCAAGCTGGCGTATTCCCCTTCCGATCCGGTATGCGCGGACGCGTCGGTGCGGTGGGCGCTGACGGCGCTGCGGGCGGCGCTCGAGGAGCGGGGCGTAACGGTACGGGAAGTGGAAGCGCCGGAGGGGCCGGCTGCGCCGGCGGAACTGACGATTCGGGCGTGCGGCGCTGCGGCGGACGAAGCGGCTCTTGTCGCCCGCCGCGCAGGCATCGAACGGCCGGACGGACCCGAATCGTTCGCATTCGTCCGGGACGGCGACGGGAGGGCGGCGCCGATCGCCGCGATCGGCGCCGATTCGCGCGGGCTCGTGTACGCGCTGCTGGAGCTGCGCGACCGCGTCCGCTGCGCCGACGATGCGATGGCGGCGCTGGCCGCGGTGAAGGCGGTCCGCGAACGGCCCCGCACGCCGATTCGCGGCGTCATGCGGCTGTTCGTCAGCGAGGTCGAGGACAAACCGTGGTTTTACGACCGGGCGTTCTGGGACGAATATTTGACCGAGCTGGCTACGCAGCGGTTCAACCGGTTCCACCTCGCCCTCGGCATCGGCTACGATTCCGGACACGACCCGGGCGTGAAGGACAATTACTTTTGCTTCGCGTATCCGTTTTTCGTCGACGTTCCGGGCTACCGGGTGCGGGTCGGCAATCTGCCCGACGGGGAGGCGGCGCGCAATTTGGAGACGCTTCGCTATATCGGAGAACAGGCGAAGTTGCGCGGCCTTCATTTCCAGCTCGGGCTGTGGACGCATGCGTACACGTTCCCGGACAGCCCCGGGCTCCGCTATCCCATCGAAGGGGTGACGCCTGAGAACCACGCCCGCTATTGCCGCGACGCGCTGCGCGCCTTGCTCGCGGCATGCCCGTCGATCGACGGCGTCACGCTGCGGGTGCATTACGAGAGCGGCATTCCGGAACCGGCCGGCGACTTTTGGCGCGTCGTCATGGAAGGGGCCGAGCGGGACGGCCGGCGCGTGAAGCTCGACCTGCACTCGAAAGGCGTCGATCACGCCTTGATCGCAGCGGCGCTGGACACCGGATCGCCCGTGCTCGTCTCGAGCAAATATTGGGCCGAGCACCTTGGCCTGCCGTATCACCAAGCGGACATCCGCGCGACGGAGAAGCCGGATCCGGGCCGGGCGACGAACGGATTCGACGCGGTGACGGCGGCGTCGCGGCGGTTTACCCGCTACGGCTACGCCGACTTCCTGCAAGCGCAGCGCCGGTACGGGACGCTGTACCGCGTCTGGCCGGGCACGCAGCGGCTGCTGCTGTGGGGCGATCCGGCGATGGCCGCGGGCTACGGCCGGTTCGCCACGTTCGGCGGCTCGCGCGGCATCGAATGGTTCGAACCGCTGTCGTTCAAAGGGCGGAAAGGATCCGGCTCGCCGGGCGGCCGCGATCCGTACGCCGACGCGGCGCTGCGGCTGGACGGACGCGAGTGGACAAAGTATTTGTACACGTACCGGCTATGGGGGCGGCTGGCGTACGATCCCGAGGCGGACCCGGACGGCTGGAGGCGGCTGCTGCGCGCGCAGTACGGCGCCGCCGCGCCGGCTTGCGAGGCGGCGCTCGCCTATGCGAGCCGCATTTTGCCGCTCGTGACGGTGGCGCATCATCCGTCGGCGGCGAACAACATGTATTGGCCGGAGATGTACACGAACCAGCCGATCGTCCCGGACGGCGAGAATACGGTGTACGGCTTCGACTCGCCGCCTCCGCACACGTTCGGCGCGGCGTCGCCGCTCGATCCGGAGCTGTTTTACCGGGTCGACGAATTCGCGGACGACGTGGTGCGCGGGACGCGGCGCGGGAAAATGAGCCCGCCCGAAACGGCGGAGCGGCTCGAGGCGCTGGCGGACGCGGCGGAGCGCCATCTGTCCGAAGCGCTCGCGCTGGCGGGCGAAGGCGGGCGGGCGGCGCCGCAGCTGCGCCGGCTGCGGGCCGACGTCGCCGTGCAGCTGTCGCTCGGGCGCTTTTTCGCCGGGAAGCTGCGGGCGGCGCTCGCGTACGCGATGCACGAGCGGACGGGGGATGCCGCCTGGCTGCGCGAAGCGGTGCGGCACTATCGCGCGGCGAGGACGGCCTGGGAGGCGGCGGCGCAGGCGGCCGATCCGTACGCCGCCGACGTGACGTTCGGCTTCATGCCGCACATGCGCGGCCATTGGCGCGACCGGATCGCCGCTATCGACCGCGACATCGCGGCGATGGAAGGGCTGCTCGCCCGCGCCGGGACGCCCCGCGCGGACGGCGCGGAAGCTTCCGCGGCGAGCGCCACCGCGGCCGCGCGGGCCCCGTCGCCCGCCTGGTCGCATGCGCCCGTAGCCGGCTTCTCGCGCGGCCGGCCGCTCGAGCTTGCCGTCGCCGTGCCGGGCGCGCCGCAGGACCTTGCGGTGCGGCTGCGCTACCGGCGCGCCAACCACGCGGAATCGTTCCAGGAGGCGATGATGATTCACAGCGGCGAGACGTTCCGGGCGGTCGTGCCCGGGGAATATACCGACAGCGCGTATCCGATCGTTTATTATTTCGAAGCGAGCGACGGACAGGGGAACGCCTGGATGTGGCCGGGTTTTGACGAAACGATGAGCAACCAGCCGTATTTCGTCGCGACGTTGGCGTAAGCGGCAAAGCCGAAAGGAGGCATGAATTTGAACATCGGATTTATTGGCCTGGGGAACATGGGGTTGCCGATGGCGCTCAATTTGAGGAAAGCGGGGCACACCGTATACGGGAAAAACCGGAGCCCCGGCAAAGAGCGGCAGTTTGCCGAGCAAGGCGGGAAGACGGGGCTTGCCGTTTCACGGCTGGCGGCGGAAATGGATGTCGTAATCACCTGCCTGCCGATGCCCTCGGACGTCGAGGACGTTTACTTCGCTCCGGACGGGCTGCTCGCTTCCGCGCGCGAAGGGCTGCTGTTGATCGATTGCAGCACCGTTTCGCCGGAGCTCAGCCGCCGGTGCTTCGCCGAAGCGGAGCGCCGCGGCGCCGATTTTCTGGACGCGCCGGTGAGCGGCGGGACGACCGGGGCGGCGGCGGCCTCCTTGAGCGTCATGGTCGGCGGCAAGCGGCAGGCGTTCGAGCGGGCGAAGCCCGTGTTCGAAGCATTCGGCAAGCAAATCTATTACGTCGGCGAAGCGGGAAGCGGCTCCGCGGTCAAGCTGATCAACCAGCTCATGGTCGGCATTCATTCGCAGGCGGTCGGCGAAGCGTTCGCGCTCGGCCGCCGGCTCGGCGTCGATCCCGACCTGCTGTATGCGATCTTGACCCAAAGCTTTGCGCAAAGCCGGATGCTTGAGCGGCACTATTCCCAGTTCATTTCGAAAAACCGCTACGAACCCGGGTTCGCCCTCAAGCTGCTCGGCAAAGATTTGAATCTGGCCGCGGAGACGGCGGCCGCGTTCGGCGTCGGTCTCCCGGCGGGCGGCCGCGTGCAGGCGATCCTGAACCGCGCGGCCGCAAGCGGCTACGGCGACTTGGACATGGCCGGGCTGTACGCGTATCAGCTCGCCATGGACGAGAAGCGCCGGGAAGCCGGACCGCTGAAGCATTTCGCCGTGTTCCTGCCGATGCTCGACGCGGAGAAAAGCGCGCTGTACCGGGAAGAACATCTGCGGTTTCTGGACGAGCGCCGCGCGGACGGCATGCTGTTCGCCAACGGGCGGTTCGCCGACGGCGCGGGCGGGCTCGTGATTTACCGTGGGCGTTCGTACGAGGAAGTGGAGCAGTGGGTGAAACGGGATCCGTATGTCGTCAAAGGCGCGAGGCGGTACGAAATCCACGAATGGGAGATCGTCCCCGCCGACAATTAATAATGCGGAACGGAACGCTGGGAACGGCGGCGCCAGGGTGATCCCTGCACCGCCGTTTCGGCTTTGCTGTCTTTCCGACTTTTACGGCGACAGCCGGAAGCTTCGAACCGGATTCGTCAGCGAGCCGATGCCGTCGATCCGGCATTCGACGACATCGCCGTCGCGCACGGCGCCTGCACCCGCGGGCGTGCCCGTCAGAATGACGTCGCCCGGCATGAGCGTCATAAAGCGGCTGATGAACGCGATCATGCGGTCGATCGGCATGACGATGCGCTCCATCGGGCTGTTCTGTTTTTCGACGCCGTTGACCCGCGCTTGAATCCGGGCGTTCCGGTAGTCGAACGACGTGACGAGAACCGGTCCCAGCGGGCAGAACGTATCGAACGATTTGCCGACCGTCCAATGGCCTTCCGGGTGGAAAAAGTTCGCCGCGGAGACGTCGTTGGCGACCGTAAAGCCGAAAATGCAGCCGTCTGCGTCTTCCGGGCGAACGTCTTTGCAGCGTTTGCCGATCACGACGGCCAGTTCGGACTCGAATTTCACCTCCGCCGCGCCGGGCGGCGTCACGATCGGCTCTCCCGGGCCGATGACGGTCGTCAGCGGCTTGAAAAACAATATCGGCAAATCCGGAATGTCCGGCTTCGCCTCGCCTTCGCCGACAAAGTTTTTCCCGATCCCGATAATGTGTCTCGGCTCGAGCGGCGCTTTCAAGGCGACGTCTGCGATGTTGTAAGTTCGGCCGGTGAAGGCCGGCTCATGAAACAGATCCCCTTCGTATTCCCGGACGATGCCGTCGCTTACGACTCCGCCGCGTACGGACGCGTCGTCTGCTGTCGAGAAGCGCACATATGTCGCCAATCGGATCCCTCCCCCGTTTGTTCATTATAATAAACAAAATATAATATAACGCACAAAGAAATCGTCTTATATTTCGGCTCGTTTGTCAACGGGGACCGGGATCGCCGACGGTTTCGCCTTATCCGCCCGGGGAAAGCCGCGCCGCCAAATCGACGATTTCCTTCAGCGCCGCGTCGCGCTTTCCTTCCCAGTGGTGGATGGGCATGGAGCAGCTGACGGCGGCGACCGTTCGTCCGGACGCGTCGCGAACGGGGGCGGAGACGCAGCAAAACCCCATGACGCCTTCCTGAATGTCGGTCGCATAGCCGTTTTGTTTGACCTTCTTCAGCTCCTGAAGGAGCGCTTCCCGGGATCCGATCGTATGCACGGTGATTTTGGGCAGCGCTTCATCGGGGAACAAGCGGCGAATTTGCGCTTCGTCCATGCCCGACAGCAGCGACTTGCCAAGCCCCGTGGCGTGGGCGGGGAAGCGGACGCCGGGCCCGGATACCATTTGCACGGGGCTCGGCGCCTCGACTTTCGCCAAGTACAGCACGTCGGTTTCTTCGAGCACGGCAAGCTGAATCGATTCCTGCAGCCTGCGCATGACCGGTTCGGCGAGCCGCCGGAAATCGTCGATCAAATCGTACTGGCGAAAAAACGCGCTGCCGAACCGGCCCATCGCGCCGCCGACGGCGTAGGTGTCGCTTCGGTCCCGGCTGACCCACTGCAGCCGCTCCATCGTCTGAAGCAAGGAATAGAGCGTGCTCTTGCTCATGTTCAACCGTTTGGCCAAGTCGGACAGCTTCCACCGGTAGGGTTCGTCGACGAGCAGCGTCAGCACGGCATGCGCGCGATCCAAGGCGGGGACGCTATATTTTTGGTTCACAAGGCACCTTCCTTTTGATTTTGCGGACTCTATAATTTTCAAAACGCGGATTTTTCGTATGCAAAGCGGTGTTTTTCATTTTGAACTGATACTGATGCTACCATGGGTCGAAGATTCCGTCAATTGCAGCGCGAGGCCCACGAATCCGTAGCCGTACAAATGGTTTGACCGTCCAGGGCGGAGCATGGTAAACTTCCATTAGATATTATAAACAATGTTCATTATAATGAACAAAAACAAAGCGAAAGCCGCCGGGCTTGGCCCGCGGCGATGAACGGGAGGAGAAGCGATGCGTTACGTGAAGGTAAACCGTCTTCAAGTCGCGCCGGAGCTCTACGAATTTATAAACGCCAGGGCGCTTCCGGGAAGCGAAGTGAGCGAGGAGCGGTTTTGGTCCGGCTTCGACGCGCTCGTCCGCGACCTGTCCCCGAAAAATCAAGCGCTGCTCGCGGAGCGTGAGCGGCTGCAGCGCCAAATCGACGACTGGCACCGGAACAACAAGGACCGTTTCGACTTCGCGGCGTACAAATCGTTTTTGCGGGAGATCGGCTATTTGGAGCCGGACGTCGGCGACTTTGCGGTGACGACCGACAACGTCGACGACGAAATCGCACTGCAGGCGGGACCGCAGCTGGTCGTGCCGGTGAACAACGCGCGGTACGCGCTCAACGCCGCAAACGCGCGGTGGGGAAGCCTGTACGACGCGCTGTACGGCACCGATGCGATCGACGAAGACGGAGGGGCGCAGCGGACGAAGGCATACAACCCCGTTCGCGGCGAGAAGGTCATCGCATTTGCGAAACGGTTTCTCGACGATACGTTTCCGCTTTCCGAAGGCTCCCATCGGGACGCAGCCGCCTATGCCGTCCATAACGGCCGTTTGCGCGTCGATTTGGCCGGCGGCGCGTCGACGACGCTGAAGGACCCGGGGCAGTTCGCGGGCTATCAGGGGCCGGCCGGCTCGCCTTCGGCAATCCTGCTGCGAAACCACGGCCTGCACGTGGAGATCCAGGTGGACCGCGGGCACAGCATCGGCGCGGCGGACTTAGCCGGCGTCAAAGATATCGTGCTCGAATCGGCCGTCACCACCATTATGGACTGCGAGGACTCCGTCGCAGCCGTCGACGCCGAGGACAAAGTGCTGGTATACAGCAACTGGCTCGGCCTGATGAAAGGGGATTTGTCCGCCACGTTCGTCAAGGAAGGCCGCACCGTGACGCGGACGATGAACCCCGACCGCTTCTACGTTTCGCCCGAGGGGCAGCCGTTCAGCCTGCCCGGCCGCTCGCTCCTGTTCGTCCGCAACGTCGGGCATCTGATGACGACGAACGCCGTGCTGGACCAAGACGGACGGGAAATTCCGGAAGGCATACTGGACGCCGCCGTGACGAGCCTCATCGCCAAGCACGCGCTTCTCGGCAACGGCCGTTTCACCCATTCGAAGAAAGGCTCGATTTACATCGTGAAGCCGAAAATGCACGGTTCGAAAGAAGCCGCCTTCGCGAACGAGCTGTTCGACCGCGTGGAAGACCTGCTCGGGTTGAAGCGGCATACGCTGAAAATCGGCGTCATGGACGAAGAACGGCGCACGTCGGTCAATTTGAAAGCGTGCATTCGCGAAGTGAGGCATCGCATCGTTTTTATCAATACCGGGTTCCTCGATCGGACCGGAGACGAAATCCATACGTCGATGGAAGCCGGGCCGATGATTCGCAAAAACGACATGAAATCGTCCCGCTGGCTGCAAAGCTACGAAAAGTCGAACGTGTCGGTGGGGCTGAGCTGCGGCTTGCAAGGCCGCGCCCAGATCGGCAAAGGCATGTGGGCGATGCCGGACAAGATGGGCGATATGCTGCGGCAGAAAATCGCGCATCCGCGGGCCGGCGCCAACACCGCCTGGGTGCCTTCGCCGACGGCGGCGACGCTGCACGCGCTTCATTACCATCAGGTCGACGTGCGCCGGGAGCAGAACCGGCTTAAGGAAGTGTCCGAAGATTGGCTCGACGGCCTGCTGGACATCCCGGTGGAACGCAACCCGCAATGGAGCCCGGAGGAAATCCAGCAGGAGCTGGACAACAACGCGCAGGGGATACTGGGCTATGTCGTTCGCTGGGTCGAGCAAGGCATCGGCTGCTCCAAAGTGCCGGACATCCACAACGTCGGGCTGATGGAGGACCGGGCGACGCTCCGCATTTCGAGCCAGCATATCGCCAATTGGCTGCGGCACGGCATCTGCACCGAGGAGCAGGTGATGGAGACGATGAAGCGGATGGCCGCGGTGGTGGACCGGCAAAACGCGGGAGATCCGGCGTACCGGCCGATGGCACCCGATTTCGACGCTTCCGTGGCGTTCCAGGCCGCTTGCGACCTTGTTTTCCAAGGCTGCAGCCAGCCGAGCGGGTACACCGAACCGATCCTGCACCGCCGGCGCCTTGAGTTTAAAGCCAAAGCGGCAAAGCAGGCGTAACAGCGGGCGTGAGAACGCCTGAGGCGAAGCGGCATGAAGAACCGGGGAACGGGCCGGAAACGAACGGAAGGAGAAAGGGAAATTGGGCAATATCCGGGTTGGCATCATCGGTTGCGGCAACATCAGCGGCGTTTATTTTAAAAATTTGAACGAATTCGACGGGGTCGAGACGGTGGCGCTGCTCGGACCGATTCGGGATATCGCCGGGATGACGCGGATTTCGAAGCCGGAGCGGACGATCGCGAGCGAACCGAACAAGGGGCGAAAAATCAAAGTCGAAGTACCGACGCACGTGGCCGGAACGCTTCGCTTCGCCAGCGGCGCGATCGGGACGATCATCACGTCGTTCGACATTCCGGCCGGCAGCGGGCTGCCCCGCATCGAAATTTACGGCACGGAAGGGACGTTGTCCGTGCCGAATCCGAACACGTTCGGCGGGCCGGTTCGTCTGAAGCGCTCCTGGCAGGACGATTGGATCGACGTGCCGGTGACGCCGCCGTACGACGGCAACTCCCGCGGCGTCGGCGTCGTCGACATGGCGGACGCGATTCGGAGCGGCCGCGACCACCGTGCGAGCGGGGAACTGGCCTACCACGTGCTCGAAGCGATGCACGGGTTCCACGACAGCTCCGACTCGGGCACGGTGTACCGGATGAGGAGCGATTGCCGGGTGCCGGCGCCGCTTAACCGGACGTAATCGTGTACGTCCTGCGGGCAAGCCGGCTTCAAAGGACGTGAACTCCACCGCATAAGCTCTTGCGCCGTCGGTACCTTTAAAGGTAACGCGGTTCGCAAGAGCTTCTTTCTTTTCGGCGTGTTGCGGGTTGGCGCAGGATTGTTCCCATTTTGGAAAACTGTACGCTCCCGAGAGGGAAATTTGGATGCCATAGGCGTAAATGTACCTTGAGCCGCGGGCGCCGTTTTCATAGAATGCGATATATGGAAGCGTTGTCACACCACTGGGCCGATCCAATATGCGTTTTGCAATCGATTTAGGGAAAGGAAAGGGGGAATTCGATTAAGGACGACTTGTGAGCGACGTCTTCTATCAGCCGGCAGGCAAACATTTGGATGAGGGAAAGGAGCGGTCGGATGAGCGGGATAGGGGGAAAAATAAGGCTGATCTGCTTTATATTCGTATTCCTTGCCGCGCAGTGGACGGATGTTTTGCCAAATGCCGTTCATGTCGCAGAAGCGGCGGACAACGGGTTGGCCCGGAAACCGTTTATGGGCTGGACCACCTACGATATGCAGGTCTATTCGGGGAACGGGCAATGGGATACGGAAGACCAAATTAAGGCGCAGTCGGACGCCATGCATCGGAAACTGCAAGCCTACGGCTATAAATATATCAATATCGATGCGGGATGGAGCGGCGGACTTGACGAGTACGGAAGGCCTTATCCGAATGAAACGCTGTTCCCGAGCGGCTTTCAAAATTTGATCGATTATATCCACAATAACGGGCAAAAGGTCGGCGTCTATATGATTCCGGGGCTTGCGCAGGAGGCTTATAACGGGAATTGGCCGATTTACGGCGCACCCGGCTGCCATATGCAGGATATTGCCGTTAAACCTCTTACTACACGGATTATTGGGGTTACACCTATAAGATCGATTTCAGCAATCCTTGCGCGCAAAAATACATCAACTCCATCGCCGATGAGTTTGCGTCGTGGGGCATCGATTTTGTAAAATTGGACAGCGTTACGCCGGGCTCCGGCCATAACGATACGACGATCGATACGCGCGATGACGTCAAGGCGTGGTCCCAGGCGCTCTCCGCCCATCACATCTGGTTGGAAATATCGTGGGCGCTGGATCATAACTACGTCGACTTTTGGAAGAAATACGCGAACGGCTGGCGGGTCGATTGGGATGTGCAAAGCTATAAGCCTCACGTATCGCAGACCGAATGGGCCAACATCGCCCGCTTGTTCCCGGATGCAGCCTTATGGTGGCGGGACGCGGGGCCCGGCGGGTGGAACGATTTCGACGCCGTCGATGTCGGCAACGGCCCGGAGAGCGGTTTGACCGATGTCGAGCGCCAAACCGCCATGACCCTGTGGGCGATATCCTGCGCCCAATTGTATACGGGCAGCGACCTGACCCGCTTGGACGATTACGGCCTGAAGCTCCTGACGAATGAGGAAGTCATTGCCGTCGATCAGGCCGGACATCCCGCGCATCCGGTATCCATGGCCACCAACCAGCAGGTGTGGTACGCCAACAACGGCGACGGCACTTATACCGTCGGATTGTTCAACCTGGACAGCTCTCCGGCCACGGTTACGGTGAATTGGCGGGACATCGGCCTGACCGGCTCCGCGGCCGTCCGCGATCTGTGGACCCATCATAATCTCGGGATCTTCGATACCGGTTACACTTCGGCGGATTTGCCCGCGCACGGCTCCCGCTTGCTGAAAGTCACGTCGACCGGCGGGCTGTCCGCGGTGAACGACGATGATACCGGGATTTCGTACTCGGGCGAATGGGTGCGCAACGAAGGCCGCGAATTGGCGCAGCCCCGGCAAAACCTTGTCGTATCGGTCATCGACTCGGCGACCCGAAACAGCACGATCCGTCCGGTCACGGCGACCTTCGACAAAAATACGGCCCGTCAGGCGGACATTACAGCAACGCTGACGCTGAACGGAAATACGTTGACGGGAATCATGAACGGCCAAGCCGCGTTGGTGCCGGATCAGGACTACACGTTATCGGGCGATCAGGTTACGATTCACACAGCGTACCTGGCCGCTCTGCCGGTCGGCACGGCTGATCTCACCTTCGTTTTCAGCGGAGGCGCGCCCCAGACGCTTGTCGTCTCCATAAACGATACGACGCCGCGGGACAGCACGATCGTTCCGACGCTGATCAGCTTCGACAAGAACCCGGCGGCACAAGCCGATCCGGCGGTCACCGTATCGCTCAATGGCAACGCGTTGACGGGCATTTCCAACCATGGCGTCGAGCTGGTGGAGGGGACCGATTATAAAGTTTCGGATGACCGGATCGTCTTCGCGAGGGAATATCTGGCCGGCTTGCCAACCGGCATGGCTCAATTGACGCTCCATTTCAGCCAGGGGGCGGCGCAGAATGTGACGGTCGCCGTTTGCGATACTTCGAACGACGCTTCGTTAACCCTGAATGACGACAGTCCCGATATTGTTTACACGGGCACGTGGAACTGGAGCACGAACCGGAATCTCGGAGACTACATGAACGACGTGCATTGGACCGAAACCGGCAACGATTCTTTCTCTTATACGTTCAAGGGGACGGGGATCACTTTCTACACGGAAAAGGATCCTTCCCAAGGCGATATCGATATGGATGTGGACGGCCAATATCGGCAAACGGTCAGCACGAACGATCTGGGACGTTCCGCCCAGCAAGCGGTATATACGATAACCGGACTCGAATTCGGGACACACACCTTGAAGGCTGTGAGAAAAACAGGGTGGTTCATGCTGCTTGACAAATTGCGCGTAAGTCTGCCCGATCTGATCCGCCCGACTGCGGCCAGCTTCGACAAGTCGGCGCAGGCCGATGTGACCGTGACCGCAACGGATTTCGGGAGTACGGACCAAGGCGGCCTAAAGCGCATCGACAACGGCGGGACGGCGCTGGTTGCGGGAACCGACTATACGGTTTCGGGCGACCGGGTGACGCTTAAGAAGGAGTATCTGGCGGCTCTACCGCTCGGCACGGCCCGTCTTCAGTTTATCTTCCATTCGGGTGCCGTACAGCCTTTGGCGGTCTCCATCCTGGACTCTTCGGTAAGCAACAGTTCGATCCGCCCGATCGCGGCCAGCTTCGACAAGAAGTCGACGGAAGCTTCCGATATCCCGGTTGCGCTGGAGCTGAACGGCAATACGATCAGCTCCATCACGAACGGCGGCACGGCTCTGGTTGAAGGTGCCGACTATACGGTCAACGGCGATCAGGTCATCCTCAAGAAGGAATATTTGTCTACGCTGCCCCTGGGTTCTGCCAGTCTGGTCTTCCATTTTAATGCCGGCGCGTCGCAGACCTTTACGGTTGCGGTCAGCGATACGACGCCTACGCTCAGCCCCAGTGCCGTGAGTTTTGACAAGAAGCCGACGGAGCAGGCCGACGCCACGACGACGTTGACGCTGTACGGAGACCGTGTGGCCGGAATTTCCAACGGCGCAACAGCGTTGGCGGACGGAACCGACTATACGGTATCGGGCAACAACGTTACGTTGAAGAAGGCGTATTTGGCCACGCTGCCGGCGGGCGTAACCAACCTGACGATTCATTTTGCTTCCGGAGCCGCGCAAACGTTGGCGGCAGTCATTTATGAATCTTCCAGAGGGCGTATGGTCACGCTGAATGACGATGCACCGGGCATACGGTACACGGGCACCTGGAACAAGAGCACCGGCAGAGGCCTCGGGGATTACATGGACGACGTGCATTGGAGCGAAACGGGCAACGATTCTTTTGCCTACACGTTTGCGGGAACGGGAATTGAAGTCGTGTCGGAAAAGGATCCGTCCCAGGGCGATATGGCTGTCTATGTGGACGGCCGGTATCAGCAAACGATCAGTACGTACAACCCGACCAAATTGTCTCAGCAAACCGTGTACAGCATTGCCGGATTGCCTTATGGGACGCATACCCTCGAGGTGGTGAAAAAAACGGGGGCCTATCTGGTGCTGGACGGTCTTCGGGTCATGCTGCCGGACCTGATCGCGCCGGATACGGCAAGCTTTGACAAGAGCGCAGCCGCCCCGGCCGACGTCACCGTTTCCCTTGCGCTCGACGGAAGCAATGTAAACGGCATATTCAACAACGGGAAGCCGTTGGTGAGGGATACGGATTACGCGATTTCCGGGAATCGGATCACGATCAAGAAGGAATATCTATTGTCGCAGCCGGTCGGCACGACATACCTGACCTTCTCTTTCAAAGGCAATTATATGGACGACGTGCATTCCACGACCGCGAACCTTGACTTCTTTACGTACGATTTCCGGGGAACGGGCATTTCCCTGATCGGCGACAAAGGCCCCGATCTGGGCGACATGGACATTTACGTGGACGGCAAGTTCTACCGGACGGTGAGCGCCTACCACAGCGTGAAAGTCACGCAGCAAACGCTGTTCAGCATTTCCGGCTTGACCGACCGGCCGCATACCCTGAAAGTCGTCAAGAAATCGGGAACTTGGATGATTCTGGACGAATTGGTTTACCGCACGGGATACCGCGGCAATGCCGGAAGCTGAGCGGGCATGGAGGGACATTTCGAGATCATCCAGCGGGCGGGCCGGCGTACGCCGGCTCGCTTTTGTCCTGTTGGTTTTGAAGGGGAAAAGGGGGGCTGTATGATGCTTTGGCATTCCAGATTGTTTCGCAAATTTCTCGTTTCCTATCTGGTGATTTTGATTTTGCCGAGTGTTGCCGGCTACCTGTCGTATCGGACGTCCATTTCCGTCGCGAAATCGATATCCATCGAGAACAGCGTATCCGAGCTTCAGAAAAGCAAAGAAATATTGGAACAGCGAATCGAAGAAGTGAAAGGATTTACCAGACAATTGGCGCTCAATCAAAATTTGATCGGCCTGATGAGCGAGAAAAAGCCGGATAAGCAAGATGTTTACGGGATTTGGAGATTGATGAAAGATCTGACGGGGTTCAGTCAAACCAACGATTTTTTGCAGAACTTTTTTATTTACCTGAACAATTACGACGTTCTGGTGATGCCGGGCACCACCTATTATCGTGCGGATCAATACTACGAGTCATTCCATTATCCGAATGTCCCGTTCGAGGAATGGAAGAGGACGGTGCTGGAGCGTGCGCACAGCGACGAAATCACGCCGCTTCGCCCGTATATGGATAACGGCGTCGGAACATCCGCCATCTCCTATTTGCAATCGCTTCCATTGAACGGGATATCGGGCGCTCCGTATGCCACGGTTGACGTGATTATCGATGGGCGCGACATTGCCCGAATGCTTTCCGCCCTTCAGGAGAAATACGGCGGCTGGGTCTATGTAGGCGATCGCCAGGGCCGTCCCATCGGTTCGATCAACATCGGGGAACCGAACTTCAGACAGATGATATCGGACCCGAACTTCGACAGCGGCAAAGAGAGCCAGTTCTACGGCGACGATCTCGTCATCAGCATCACATCCAAGAGGAACGGCTGGGTGTACATGGCCGGAATCCCGAAGTCCGTTCTCATGGAGAGCGCCGATAAAATCAAGTTCATCACGTGGACGGTAACCGGCATCGCGTTAGGTTTCGGACTGCTCGCGGGCTTCGTGCTTTCCTACCGAAACAGTCTGCCGATCAACAAGCTGCTCGGCTTGCTGCAGTCGCAATTCGGCAAAGACGGCATGGCGGTGCGCAACGAATACGATTTTCTGCAAGGAAATATATCGGCCATTCTCAAAACCAACAAAAACCTTCAAAACGAGTTGATTCGCCAGTTGCCGGTCATTCGGGACGCGTTTCTGAAACGTCTGCTTGCCGGGGAATTTCTGTCGAGAGAGGAAATTGTCGCTGCGCAATCCCAGGCCGATCTCCGGGTGAGCGACCAGGGTTGCGTGGGCATTCTGCAGATCAACGGTTATCCGGAATTGGGCAGTGTCGAGATCTTGAACGAGTTGAATGCGGCCCGGTTTCTTATCAAACAGGCGCTTGCGAATTTGGATGGCGCGCCGCACGTGACGGATTCGGGACCGGATAAGCTGATTGTCATTTTCGGACATGACCAAGCCGCGACGGAGGACTCCGTATGCGCGAGCTTTGAGCAATGGCTGGCGGAGCTTTCCTCCCTTGTTTTCGAGGAGTACAAAATTACGTTCACGGCGGCCCTCGGCAAACCTTTTTCTTCGCTGATGGAAGTGAGCCGTTCTTATGATCAGGCGAATCAGGTTGCGGAATTCGCGGTTTATACGAACCGCAAAGGGATTGTCCGGTACGGGGATATGCCTTCGGACAGTACGTCCTACTACTATCCGTTGGAGTATGAACTCAGGCTGATCAACACCATCCGGGCCGGGGACAAGGAAGAAGCCTGGAAAATCGTTCGATCGATTATGGATGAAAATGCCAACCAAAGGGTGCTGTCCACGGATTTAAAGCGGCATTTCATCGGAGAACTGCAAGGCACTTTTATCAAACTGCTGGATCAAAACATATTCAAAGAGAACGAACAGTCGGGCCGTATCCGGGAAATGGTGGCGGATTTGCAACTGGCAGAAACCGCGGCGGAGATCGGCAGCCGGCTGGAATCCCTCATTGCGGCGCTTTGCTCTGTCGTCATCCGCAGAAAAAACGATTTGCATATGGAAACCGTCGAGCAAATCAAGAAATTCATTGACGAAAATTATGCCGATCCGGATTTGACGCTATATCGGATCGCCGAACAGGTGGGGCAGCCTGAAAAATACATTTCACAACTTTTCAAAGATAGAACAGGGGTCAATTTGTCTTCCTATTTGGAAAAAGTCAGGCTGGACCGAGCCGTGGAGTTTTTGCGCAGGAATGAATGCACCGTGGACGAAATCGCTTCGCAAGTCGGCTACAACAGCTCGCATTCCTTCAGACGGGCTTTTAAGCGGGTCATGGGCGTTTCGCCCAGCGCGTACAGAGGATCCGCCCAATAGACGGGAATCCTGGCCGTTCCGCTGAAAACTGTCCCCCCGGATCACGGCTCATCGGTACGCCGAATGACGAATTGTACCTTTCATCGGCGACCGAACTTGGATAAGATCGACCCTTAGAAAGCGTTAACAGGGGGGATTCATTTGAATGCGTACGGGACAAAGGCCGGCAAAAGCCTCAAAAAACATTGGCAGCTTTATTTGCTGGTCATTCCGCCTGTGCTCTATTTTGTCGTCTTCAAATACATCCCGATGTTCAATGTCGTATTGGCCTTCAAGGACTACAACGTCATCAAAGGGATATGGGGCAGCCCGTGGGTCGGCGCGAAGTACTTCGACCTGTTTTTCCGCAATCCGGCATTTCCGACTTTGCTGAAAAATACGCTGTTTATTTCCTTGTACGAACTGGCCGTCAATTTTCCCGTTCCGATTCTTCTCGCCCTGGCCCTCAATGAAGTAAGGAGCGTGCGCTTCAAACGGACCGTACAACTGATTACCTATGCGCCCTACTTCATCTCCACGGTGGTCATGGTGTCCATCATCATCCTTTTTCTGGACCCGAACCAGGGCATCGTCAATCAGATTTTGCAAGCGCTGGGCATTCCGGCGACGAACTTTCTGGGAAGTCCGCACTTGTTCCGTTCCGTCTACGTTTTTTCCGACGCGTGGCAGACGGCGGGATATTCGGCCGTCATCTATTTGGCCGCGCTCGCCGGCATCGATCCTTCGCTCTATGAAGCGGCCAAGGTCGACGGCGCTTCGCGCCTGCAAAAAATATGGAACGTCGACATTCCCGGGATTTTGCCGACCATCGTCATTATTCTGATTCTGAATGTGGGCAACGTGATGGCGCTCGGCTTCGAAAAAATCTATTTGCTGCAAAATCCGCTCAATATTTCGACGTCCGAAATTATTGCGACTTACGTGTATAAAATCGGGCTGTTGAACGCCAATTACAGCTTCGCTACCGCGGTCGGTCTGTTCAATTCGGTCGTCAACCTGATCTTGCTTGTTCTGGTCAATGCGATTGCCAGACGAATCAGCAGCAACAGCCTTTGGTGAAAAGTAGAAAGGAGCCGATCGCAATGGCAAGCCGATCCCTTCGCATCCGGGAGCCATTCGGGGACCGAATGTTGTTGGGCATGATCTATGTGCTGCTCACGCTCGTTTTAATCGCGACGCTCTATCCGCTGATCTTCATCGTCAGTTCCTCGTTCAGCAGTCCTGCCGCGGTATCCGGGGGACACGTATGGCTGTGGCCGGTTGAACCGTCGCTCATCGGATACAGGGCGGTTTTTCACAACGGCCAGATCTTGACCGGCTATGCCAACTCCCTGTTTTATACCGTCTTCGGCACGATGATCAGCATCGTCCTGACAACGATGATCGCCTATCCGTTGTCGCGCAGAACGTTCTTCGGCCGAAGCGGGCTGATGGTCTTTATCGTGTTTACGATGCTGTTCAGCGGAGGATTGATTCCGACGTATCTGGTGGTCAAGGCCGTCGGTTTGATCGATACGCGCTGGGCGCTGCTGCTGCCGAACGCCATATGGGTCTGGCAGGTCATTATCGCCCGAACCTTTTTTCAAACCAATATTCCCGACGAATTGGCGGAAGCGAGCGAAATCGACGGCTGCAGCGACATCCGTTTCATTCTGCAGGTGGTGCTCCCGCTTTCCAAGCCCATTATGGCGGTGCTGGCCTTGATGTATGCCGTCGGCCAGTGGAACGCCTATTTCGATGCCCTGATCTACTTGAAGACGAGCCATTTGTATCCGCTGCAATTGTTTCTAAGGTCCATTCTGATTCAAAATAACGCTTCGGGAACGATCAATGCCGCGGATGCCGCCCAGCAGCTGCAACTGACCGGCTTGATGAAGTATTCGCTCATCGTCGTATCGAGCCTGCCGGTGCTCGTCATTTATCCGTTCGTACAGCGGTACTTCGTTCAGGGGATGCTGATCGGCGCCGTTAAAGGCTGACTTTAGCAGAGTCTGCGGGAGGGGTGGTTCTCATGTAGATGGCAGAAGTCACCCGAAGGAATGCATGCTTATTAAAAAAGGGAGAGGTTCAATTTGAAGAAGATCGTGAGCTTGGCAGCAGCTGTCCTGATGGCGATCGTCTTGATGGTAACCGGCTGTTCCAACGGCGGCCACGCAGACCAAAACGGAAATTCGGCCGCCAATCCGTCATCCGGCGCTTCCGCCGGCAGTTCTTCCGAACCGGCGGCAAATCCGGTCACCATTTCGATTTTTGCCGACCAGGATTCGTGGCAGGACTTGCCTACAAACGCGTTTACCAAAACGCTCGAGCAAAAGTTCAATATCCGTTTCCAATGGACGACGGTGCCCTACGACGGAGCTCCGGAGAAACGGCAAATTTCCTTGGCCAGCGGGGATTATCCGGACGTGTTTCTGCTTGTACCCTATATCGATCATTTCACGCAGGCCGATCTGCTCAAATACGGCCAACAGGGTGTCATTGTTCCCCTGAATGATCTGATCGACCAGTATGCGCCGCACATCAAAGAAGTTCTTGATGCGAACAAGGACTATAAGGCGATGAATACGGCGCCGGACGGAAAGATCTACGGCCTCAACGGATTAAGCGCCTGCTATCACTGTTCTTTCCCGAACAAGATGTGGGTGAATACCGCCTGGATGAAGAAATTGCAGATCAGCACCCCGAAGACAACCGACGATTTCAAAAAAATGCTCGAAGCGTTCAAGACGAAAGATCCGAACGGCAATGGCAAGGCCGATGAAATCCCGCTTAGCGGTTCGACCGAAACTTTCGGCGTCCATGTCGTTCCCTTCCTGATGAATGCATTTATTTACGATGACGACCATACGTATCTGATCATGGATAACGGCAAGGTGGATTTTGCGCCCAACAAGCCGCAATGGAGAGAAGGATTGAAATACATCAAATCGTTGTACGACGAAGGGCTGATCGACCCGGCGGCATTCACCCAGAACGCCGCGGCGTTCGCGAAAACCGGCAATCACAATCCGGAGCTGCTGGGCGCCGGGGCAGGGATGCACCCCGCGATTTTCGTCGATCTCAATTCAGAGAGCTCGAAGCATTACGATTCGATTCCGCCTTTGACCGGGCCGGGCGGCGTTTCTTATGCGACGTTCAATTATTCCGGCAATCCGGGCGCATCGTTTGTCATCACGAATAAAGCGGGCAAAGAGCAGCAAATTGCAATGATCAAGGCGCTTGATTATATTTATACCTTCGAGGGGCAGCTCGAGGCAAACACCGGAATCGAAGGGGTGGACTGGCGCAAACCGAAGGAAGGGGAGAAAGCGTTGGATCCTTCCATGCAGGCCCGGTGGACGACGATACCGGGCAAGCCCGGAGACAAGCCGCACAACAATGCCTGGGCCCAACTGGGGCAGTACAATTTAAGCAGCGAGTTCCGCGGCTCCCAGGTGCAGTCGACGGACATTTACAGCCCGGACGGCTACGAGCGCCGCTTGTTCGATGCCACGAAAAACAATTACGACGGCAAGCAGCCGAAACAGATCTTCCCGCATTGGGCGGTTTGGATTGACCCGGGCTCGGCCGATCAGGCGGGCATGATGCAGACCAATATCAACAACTATGTGGAGCAAAACGAGCTGCAGTTCATTACGGGCAGCAAAAGTCTCGACAAAGACTGGGACGATTATGTCAAAGGCTTCGACGGCCTGAATCTGAAAGGGTATCTGGACATTATGCAAAAAGCGTACGACGCTTCGACCTACGGCAAATGAAATCGGCGGCGAGCGCAGCTATGAAAGCTTAGCCGGAATTTTCCCATGGCTCCGGTCTTCAGGCCGGAGCCATTGATTCCTGTCTTGGACAATGGAGAGGTCGGCATGACTGAAGATATCGATCGTTCAGGGGGTTGCCCGTTTGCGGCGCCGCGCGGCGGATTCGCGCATTTCCATCGTGCCCTTGCGCAAGACCGACCGGTCACGGTGGCGTTTATGGGCGGGTCGATCACGGAGGGATACGGGGCGACGGACCCGGAGAAGACCAGTTGGCGCGCGCTGATCGCAACCTATTTGACGCGGAAGTTCCCCCATAAGGAGTTTCGTTTTGTCAACGCAGGCGTGGGCGGCACGGATTCCGCCTTCGGCGCGCACCGGCTGCAAGAGCATGTGCTGAATTCGGGCGCCGTCGATCTGATCTTCGTCGAATTCGCCGTAAACGACGGGGACGATCGGGACCGGTCCGTCAAAGGGATGGAGGGCATCGTCCGGCAGTTCAAACGGCAGTCGCCGCAATCCGATTTATGCTTCCTGTATGCGGCGGCGGATAAAAATTTGGCCGAAGAGCTGCCGTTCAATATTGCGATTCACGAGGAAATTGCCGAACATTACGGCATTCCGTCCGTCAATTTTGCAGCCGGGATTCGCACGCTGATCCGGGAAGGCCGCTGTCGCTGGGAGGATTTGGCGCCCGATCGGATCCACCCGAACGACGAAGGCTATGCGTTATACGCCGGGTTTTTGAAGGACTTTCTGGAGCGGCAGTTGACCGTTTCGGGTCGTTGGAAGGAAATCATGCAAGAGGAAAACCATCAGCTGCCGGTTCCGCTCCGTCCTGACAATTACGAATACGGCAGCATGCTGGATATCGGGCATGCGGAACGGATCAGCGGATTTCGGGTTCAAGCGTTGAAGTCTGAACCGATCATCAACTGGCGGTTTTCGACCGCACATCTGTACGCCGAAGAACCCGGCGCCGAGCTTGCGTTTACGGTTCGCGGGAGAGGGGCGGGCGTTTTGCTCCTTTGCGGACCCGACAGCGGCATCTTCGAATTTGCGGTGAACGGAGCGCCGTTTCGAAAAGTCAATCTGTTCGACGAATGGTGTCTCCGCGCTTTTCGACCGGTCGCCGCGCTGTTCCCCGACCAGGAAAGAAGCGGGCCGATGGAAGTCGTCATTCGCAATACCGATATGAAGGACGAGCGAAGTGCGGGCACGACGCTGCGTATTTTGAAATTTCTATGCCATTGATTTTCGAGTTCTATATCCTATGGAAGCAAAGGTGAGATCCGATGAAGGAATGGAAGCTTCGTTATGCAAGTCCGGCGCTCCGCTGGCAGCAGGGGTTGCCGATCGGCAACGGCAGAATCGGGGCCGTCCTGCTCGGCGGGGGCGAATCCGATCTGTGGAGCATGAATGAAGTCACCTACTGGTCGGGCCAACCGGAACGGACTCCGGGCAGATCGGAAGGCAAGGCGGATCTGGAGCGGGTCAGACAACATTTTTTTAGAGGAGAATATACGCAAGGAGAAAAGCTTGCCGAAGCGCTTTATCAATCCGAAGAAAGGAATTTCGGAACCCATCTGCAGCTGTGCGACATTCAACTGGAATTTATGTGCGGCTGTCCCGGGAAGACCGTTCGGGAACTGGATCTCGAACGCGCTCTTGTTCTGCATGAGAGCCATATGCCGGATAACGTGATCGCGCGGGAAATGTTCGCCTCGCACGTCGACCAGGTGGTCGCCGCGCGCATTTCCAGCCGGCAAGCGGGGCGCCTTTCCTTTACGTTGAGTCTGGCGGGAAAGACGGACGTCTTTGAAGTTCGGCCGGACGGCGAAGCGGCTCTGGCGTTTCAGGGACAGGCCGTCGAATCGATGCATAGCGACGGGACGTGCGGCGTGCATGCCCGAGGGGTGATCCGGGCGGTTGTCCAAGGCGGAACCGTGAAAGCGGCGGGTTCGACGCTGGTTGTGGAGCAGGCGGGTGAGGCTTTCCTCTATTTTGCCGTCAATACGGACTATGGGCAAACGAATAGCGACTGGATGCGCGAAGCCGAATCGCAAGTGAACCGGGCCGCAGCCAAAGGCTACGAGCAACTGAAAGCGGACCATATTGCCGATTATCGCAAGCTCTATGCCCGCGTCGAGCTTGAACTCGGGGATTCGGACCGCAAAAGCTTGCCGACCGATGCGAGAATCCGGAATTTGCGCGGCGGGCGACACGAGGATCCGCAGTTGCACGCGCTCTTTTTCCAGTACGGACGGTACCTGATGATCTCCGGATCGCGGGAGGATTCTCCGCTTCCGATGAACTTGCAAGGAATTTGGAACGACGGCGAAGCGAACCGCATGGCTTGGAGCTGCGATTACCATCTGGACGTCAATACGGAGATGAACTATTATCCGACGGAAGCGGTCCATCTTGCGGAATGCCATTTGCCCCTGATGCGCTATATCGAACGGCTTGCCCAGGCTGGGAGGGCCAGCGCACGCGATTTTTACGGATGCGAGGGTTGGGTGGCCCACGTCTTTTCCAATGCCTGGGGCTTTACGGCGCCGGGTTGGCATTACTCCTGGGGGCTCAATGTGACCGGAGGCTTATGGCTGGCGATGCAGATGAAGGAGCATTACGAATACGGCCTGGATCAACGTTTTCTGGCCGAGCAAGCCTATCCGGTATTGAAGGAGGCCGCGCTCTTTTTTCTCGATTACATGACGGTGCATCCCGTCTACGGCTGGCTGGTGACCGGCCCTTCCAATTCGCCGGAAAACAGCTTTTATGTCGACGGGAATACGCAAGAACCCCATCATCTGTCCATGGGTCCGACCCTCGATCAAACGCTGGTCAGAGACTTGTTCGTATTTTGTCTGGAGGCGGCGGAAAAGCTGCGGGTGGATGAGGAACTGCGGGACAAGTTGCGGCAAGCGATCGGCAAGCTTCCGCCCCTGCAAGTCGGAAACAAGGGCCAACTGCGGGAGTGGCTGGAGGACTATGAAGAAGCCCAGCCCGATCACCGCCATTTTGCGCATCTGTACGGGCTGTACCCCGGCAATCAGATCGTGCCGAACCGGACGCCGGAGCTGTGCGCCGCGGCAAGAAAAACGCTGGAGATGCGATCGAGCAGGGTGTCTCTTGAAGATGTGGAGTTTACCCTTGCCGCCTTCGCCGCCAGTTTCGCGAGATTGCACGACGGGGACGAGGCGCTCCGGCATTTGAATTATTTGATCGGCGAGCTTTGCTTCGACAATTTGCTGACCTATTCCAAGCCGGGAATCGCCGGTGCGGAAACCTGCATCTTTGTGATCGACGGCAACTTCGGCGGAACCGCCGCGATTGCGGAGATGCTGCTGCAAAGCCATGCCGGGGAGATTCACCTGCTCCCGGCACTGCCCGCAAGCTGGCATACCGGAAAGGCCAAGGGTCTGCGCGCAAGAGGGAATGTGGAAGTGGACATGAGCTGGAAGGATGGCGTATTGACGGAGGCGACGATACGTGCCTTTAAGGACGTCCGCTCCGCCATCCGTTATGGAAACCGGGTCGTCCCGATCGAATTGGAGGCCGGCGAAGCGTTCGCGTTTGCCGCTTCATGATCGTCGGAATTTCGGGTGGGGATGGGCGCGATGCTCCGGTGCGGCAACCGGATCTACCGCGCTCGCCCCGCCTTGGCGGTAGACTTGCGGACGACCAGTTCCGGTTCCAGGTACACCGTTCGGATCGTGTCCGGGCCCCCGACCAGTTCCCGGATCGTCCGCGCGATCGCCGCTGCAATCTCGGACACGGGCGCGCCCACCGCCGTCATCGGCACCTCCAGATCCTCCATCTGCGGAAGATTGTCGTAGCTGACGACGGACAGGTCGTCCGGCACGCTGCGCCCCAGATCCCGAACGGCCCGCAGCAGGCCGCGGGTCAGGTCGATGCCCCCCGTCACGACGGCGGTCGGCGGGTCGTCCCGCTGAAGCAAGGAGCGGGCGGCCCAATAGCCGTCGTGGAAATCGAGTCCGTCCAGCGGAACGACCGATTCGCCGCCGCAAGGAAGGCCGCGCCGGGCCATTTCGCCGAAGAAAGCGTCGATTTTGACCGTCTGCAGCGGGTCGGGCGTTCGCGGCTCCCCGATGTAGGCGATCTGCCGGTGCCCCAGCTCCGCCAGATGGTCGATGGCGAGACGCACGGCGTTTCCGCGGTTCACGTCCACGGTGGAGAACGGCGCCCGGCCGGCCGCCCCGTAGACGAGCACCGGGATTTGCAGCCGGCGGATCTCCGCGATGCGGGCTTCGTCCAGATCCCGGTCCCCGAACATCAGGACGGCGTCCAGCCGGAACCGGCGGAACGTCTGGATCGCCGTTTCGGGGCGGCTCATGGACAGCAGCATCGTCCAGCCTTCGCTCTCCAGCCGCCCGTGCAGCTCCGTCAGCAGCGCGGACAGCGCGCCCCGCTCGATCGAAGGCCATACCGCGCCGATCGCTCCGGTTTTGCGGGAGACGAGACTGCGGGCGGCCAGATTCGGCTCGTACCCCATTTCCTTGGCAATCGCCAGCACCCGCTGCTTCGTGGACGGCCGCACCAGCGGACTGTTCTGCAGCGCCTTGGAGACGGTGGAGAAGCTGACGCCCGCGCGCCGCGCAATATCTTTGATCGTGACCATGGCAACCTCCGCGGCATTTCTTCTAGACACTTCAAGCATAATGGAATATGATGAAAATAACAACGTTGTTATTGGCGCCGCGTCTTGGTTGCCGTCATTTCCAAAAGGTGTTAGGATCGAGAGGTGGGTTCCTTTTGTTCGATTTGCATGGCACGGTATCGGTTGTCATCGGCGGCAACGGCGTGCTGGGAAGCGCCATGTCCGCGGCGCTGGCGGAAGCCGGATCCAAGGTGGCCGTCGTCGGCCGGGACATGGACAAAGCGGAGCGCGTCTGCGGACAAATCCGGCAAAACGGCGGCTCCGCCATCGCTTTGCAAGCGGATGCGACCCGCAAGGAAGAGCTGGCTTCCGTGCTGGAGCAGGTGGCGGCATGGGAAGGGCGCGTGGATACGCTGGTCAACGCTTCCGGGACGAACAGCACGACGCCGTTTTTCGAGCTGGAGACGGAAGAGTGGGACCGGATTATGGATGTCAACCTCAAAAGCATGGTCCTCGCCTGCCAGGTGTTCGGCAAGCGGATGATCGAGCAGGGCGAGGGCGGGTCCATCATCAACATCTCCTCCGTTTCATCCGGTCCGCCGCTGTCCAAAGTGTTCACGTACTCGGCTTCCAAAAGCGGCGTCAACAGCATCACCCAGTTTTTGGCGCGGGAATTCGCTCCGCACGGCGTAAGAGTGAACGCGATCATCCCCGGCTTTTTCCCGGCGGAGCAAAACCGCAAAATTCTGTCTCCCGACCGGATCGAAGCGATTATGCGGCACACCCCGATGAACCGATTCGGAGATCCGGAAGAGCTGAAGGGAACCGTCGTATACCTGGCTTCCAAGAAAGCGTCCTCATTCGTGACCGGGGCTTTGATCCGGGTCGACGGAGGGTTTGGAGCGATGACGATATGAGCGATCTGTTGACGCAACTGGTGGAAGCGGTCCCCATTCCCCGGATGATGAAAATTCGCCAGAAGTTCGACGATACCCGGCTGGACGACCCGATTGCCGAGCTGCGGCGCAAGCTGCAGGCCTCCCCGCAGGCTGCGGCGATCGCCGCCGGGCAGAAAGTGGCGGTTGCCGTCGGCAGCAGGGGCATCTCCCGCATCGACGAATTGACGAAAACCGTCGTCGACGCGTTGAAGGAGCGAGGGGCGCTGCCCTTTATCGTGCCGTGCATGGGCAGCCACGGCGGGGCGACCGCGCAAGGCCAGGCCGAGGTGCTGGCCCATCTGGGCATCGACGAAGCGAGGATGGGGTGCCCGGTGCGCTCGTCGATGGAGGTGGCCCTGCTGGACCGGCTGCCGAACGGCTTGCCGGTGTACTGCGACCGCATCGCGGCGACGGAAGCCGACGCGATCGTCGTCATCAACCGGGTCAAGCCGCATACGGCCTTCCGGGGGCCGATCGAAAGCGGCCTGATGAAGATGATCGCCATCGGGCTCGGCAAGCAGAAGGGCGCGGAAGCCTGCCATCAGCTCGGCTTCAAGCATATGGCCGAGAACGTGCCGGCGATGGCCCGGGCGATGATGGCCAAGCTGCCGATCCGCTTCGGCGTCGCCGTCGTGGAGAACGCCTACGATCGGATCTGCCGGGTCGAAGTGCTGGGAACGGACGAGATGGAGGCGCGGGAGCGGGAGTTGCTCGTGGAAGCGAAGCGCCGGCTGCCGCAAATTCTGTTCCCGTCCTTCGACGTGCTGGTGGTCGACTACATCGGCAAAAACATTAGCGGCGACGGGATGGATCCGAATATTACCGGCCGATATCCGACGCCCTATGCGCACGGCGGACCCGAAGTGGGCAAAATCGTCGTCCTCGATCTGACGCCGGAATCGAAAGGCAACGCCAACGGTGTCGGAACCGCCGACTTCACGACCCGCCGCCTGGTGGAGAAGACCGACTGGCCGGCCACGTACGCGAACGGGCTGACCTCCACCGTCTGCGCGCCGACGAAGCAGGCGACGACGCTGGCGAACGACCGCGACGCGATCAAGGCGGCGATCAAGACGTGCAACATTTTGGACTACACGAAGGTCAAGCTGGTGCGGATCCGGGACACGCTGCACCTCGGGGAAATCGAAATCTCCGAATCGCTGGCGGAAGAGGCCGGGCGGCATCCGCAGATTGAAATTTTGAGCGGCCCTTACGAGTGGCAATTTGACGAAGAAGGATATTTGCCGAAATGAGCCTGGACCATAAAATCATTCTTGCGGTGGACATCGGGACGACGAGCGCCAAGACGCTGGCGGTGGACCGGTCCGGCCGCATCGCGGGGAGCCATTCCATCGGATACCCGCTGCATACGCCCCGGCCCGGGTACGCGGAGCAGGATCCGGACGAGATTTGCGAGGCCGTGCTGGAAGGCATCGCCCGCGTCGTGAGGCAGGGGGGCTGGCGGGCGGGCGACATTCTGTGCGTCGCGTTCAGCTCCGCCAACCACAGCCTGATCGCGGTGGACCGGGAAGGGCGCCCGCTGACGCCCATCATCACGTGGGCGGACCAGCGAAGCGCGGCGCAGGCCGAGCGTCTGCGCGCGGACGGCGCGGGGCTGCGGAATTATCTGCGCACCGGAACGCCGATCCACCCGATGTCGCCGCTGCCGAAGCTGATCTGGCTGAGGGAGGAGCGGCCGGACGTATTTGCGGCCGCTTCCCGGTTTATCGGAATCAAGGAATACATTTTCCATCGGCTGTTCGGCGTATATATCACCGAGCATTCCATGGCGAGCGCGACCGGGCTGTTCAACCTGGAGACGCTGCGCTGGGACCCCGAGGCGCTGCGCTTGGCAGGAATCCGCGAGGAGCAGCTTCCGTCAATCGCGCCGACGACGGAGCGGCTGACGGGGCTGAAGCCGGATCTGGCCGAACGGTTGGGACTGGCGGCGGACACCCCTTTCGTGCTGGGCGGGCAGGACGGCGTGCTGGCCAACCTCGGCATCGGGGCGGTCGAAGACGGCGTCCTGGCGGTGACGATCGGAACGAGCAGCGCGGTGCGGACGGCCGTCCGCCGGCCGACGCTCGATCCCGAAGGCCGGCTGTTCTGCTATGCGCTCACGCAGCATCACTGGATCGTCGGCGGCGCTTCGAACAACGGGGCGATCGTGGCGCGGTGGATCGCCGAGCGGCTTTATCCCGGGCGGCCGATGGAGGAGGTGCTTCCGCTGGCGGGGCGCGTGCCTCCGGGCGCGGAAGGGCTGATCTTTCTGCCGCTGCTGGCCGGCGAGCGGGCGCCTTTCTGGGACGCTCACGCGAAAGGCGTCCTGTTCGGGCTCACGCTGTCCCACGGCGAACACCACATGCTGCGCGCCGCCATGGAAGGCGTGCTGTTTCAGATCGCCGCCATCGTCTCCCTGATGGAGCGGTCCGGCGGCAAAGCCCGGGAAGTGCGGGCGTCCGGCGGCTTCGCGCGCTCTTCGCTGTGGTGCCAGATGCTGGCGGACATGCTGGGCGCGCCGGTGCGCGTGCCGGAGTCCGTCGAGAGTTCGGGACTCGGCGCCGCCCTGCTTGGCCTGTACGCTATGGAAGAGGGGCGCGGCCCGCTGCTGCGGTGGAAGGACGCCGGCGGAGCGCTGTACGAGCCGGATCGTGCGGCTGCGGCGGTCTACCGCGAGATGCTGCCTTTCTATCTGCGCGTCTACGAGCTATTGAAAGGGCCGATGCGGGAGGCGGACCGGTGGCGGTCCGTCCCGCCGCAAGCCCGGAACGATTAAGGGCCTGTGACAATTGCCGAGCGACGAAGTCGTCTCGAAATGTGCAATCGCGGAAAGCAATGCGGTGCATTGCGGCGCGATTGTGCTTGCTTAGAAGCACTTTATTTTGTCACAGTGTCCAAGGAGGGGTGCTTATGCCGCTGGAAAAATATGACCGGCTGCTGAACCTTTTGCGGGAGATGGAATCGGTCGTCGTGGCGTTCTCGGGCGGCGTCGACAGCACGTTTCTGCTGTACGCGGCGCTTCAGGCGCTCGGCAAGGAGCGGGTGCTGGCCGTGACGGCCGATTCGGAGACGTACCCTTCCGAAGAGTTGGAGGAAGCCCGCCGGCTGGCGCGGGAGCTCGGAGCCGATCACGCCGTGATCGAGACGTCCGAGCTGGCCGTTCCCGGATATCGGGAGAACGACCGGAACCGCTGCTATTTCTGCAAAAGCAGCCTGTTCGAGCATTTGGAGCCGTATGTCGCGGACGGCCGGTACAAGCAGATTGTGTTCGGGCTGATCGCCGACGACATGAACGAGTTCCGGCCCGGCGTTCAGGCCGCCAAGGAGCGCGGCGTCCGGGGGCCGCTGCAGGAGGCGGGGCTCGGCAAGGCCGAAATCCGCGAGCTCTCCCGCGAATTCGGGCTGCCGACCTGGGATAAGCCGTCGCTCGCCTGCCTGTCTTCCCGGATCGCCTACGGGGAGACGATCACGATCGAGAAGCTGAACCGGGTCGCAGAGGCGGAGCGGTACATCCGCTCGCTCGGCATCCGGCAAGTGAGGGTGCGCACCCACGGCAGCATCGCGCGGATCGAAGTCGAGCCCGCCGCCATGCCTTCGCTTCTGGCGCACGCCGAGGCGGTATCGGAGAAGTTGAAAGCGCTCGGCTACCTCTACGTGACAATGGATCTTTCCGGCTACCGAAGCGGCAGCATGAATCATGTTTTGCGGCCGGAGCAGGGGAGCGCGGTCCCGTGACCGGCTACGAAGATTTGGGCTTCAGCAAGGTGGATGTGGATCGGGAAGCGAGAACGGGCTATCCGGAGGTCGTCTTCGGACTCGGCAAAACGGCGGAACAGGCCGAAGCGATTTTTTCCCGGCTGGCGGAGCGGCACGGCCGGGTGCTGGTCACTCGGGCGAACCCGGACATGGCGGAGCGGATCGTCGGCAAATGGCCGGAAGCGAGGTACGACGACACTTCGCGGCTGATCCGCTACGGGCAGTGCCCGCCGTTGCCGGGCACCGTGGCCGTGCTGACCGGGGGCACGGCGGATATTCCGGTGGCCGAGGAAGCGGCGGGGACGGCCGAGTGGATGGGCTGCGCAGTCGACCGCATCTACGACGTCGGCGTCGCCGGCATCGACCGGCTGCTGGCGCACCGCGACCGCATCCGGGAGGCGTCCGTCGTCATCGCGGTGGCCGGAATGGAAGGCGCGCTGGCCAGCGTCGCGGGCGGCCTCGTGCGCCGGCCGGTCGTCGCCGTGCCGACTTCGGTCGGCTACGGCGCGAACCTGCACGGCGTGACGACGATGCTGGCGATGCTGACGTCCTGCGCAGCCGGCGTCGCGGTCGTCAACATCGACAACGGGTTCGGGGCCGCCTATCACGCGGCCATGATTCTCGGGGTGGCACAGGAGGCGCATGCGAAGTGAAAACGCTGTATCTGGACTGCGTATCGGGCATTGCGGGGGACATGGCGCTGGCCGCCCTGGTCGATCTGGGAGCGGACCCCGAATATATCCGCCGCCACCTGTCCGAGCTGCCGGTCGAACCGTTCGCGATGGAATTCGTGCCGGTCGTCCGCAGAGGCATTTCGGCGAAACGGCTGGAATTGACCATCGGGGAGCAGCCGCCGCGCCCGCGGGAGCATGCGCATGATGAACAGGTCCATCCGCACGGGCATCCGCACGAGCATGGGCATGCGCACGAACATGCCCATCCGCACGGGCACGACCACGCGCATGCGCACGAGCATCGGAAAGCCGCCGACATCCTGCGCATGATCGAAGCTTCGGGCTTGCCGGCCAGGGTTCGGGCGCGGAGCCTGTCCATTTTCCGGCTCATCGCCGAAGCGGAAGGGAAAATCCACGGCATCGACCCGGCCGACGTCCATTTCCACGAAGTCGGCGCCATGGACTCGATCCTGGACATCATCGGCGTCTGCCTGGCGCTGGAAAGCCTCGACATCGGCGAGATCGTCGTCTCCCCGGTGCCCGTCGGCTTCGGCAGAGTGCGCATGGCGCACGGCGTATACCCGATTCCCGCCCCGGCGACGGCGGAGCTGCTTCGCGGCGTGCCGCTGTCCTCCTTCACCGCCGAAGGGGAGCTGACCACGCCGACGGGGGCGGGGATCGTCAAGGCGCTGGCCTCCGGGTTCGGCCCGCTGCCGGCAGGGACGATCGAGCGGATCGGCTACGGCGCCGGCACCAAAGATTTCGCGCATCCGAACGTGCTGCGGGCGATTCTGCTGGACCGGAACAGCCGCGGGACGAATCCGGCGGACGAAGCGGAGACGATCGCCGTGCTGGAGGCGCAGGTGGACGACGCGACCGGCGAGACGCTGGGGTATGCGATGGAGCGGCTCATGGCCGCGGGCGCCCTCGACGTGTACTACACCCCCGTCTACATGAAGAAAAACCGTCCCGGCGTGCTGGTCACCGTGCTGTGCGCCTTGCCGGACAGCCGCCGGTGCGAGGACGTTCTGCTGCGCGAAACGTCCACGTTCGGCGTCCGCCGCGCGGAGATGAAGCGCCGGGCGCTCGAGCGCAAGTGGGTGGAGGTCGAGACCCCCTACGGCCACGTGCGCGTAAAACAGGCGTTCTCCGGAACGGAGCTGGTCCACGCCGCTCCCGAATACGAGGACGCGGCCCGGGCGGCCCGCTCGGCGGGCGTTCCGCTGGAAACGGTGTACCGCGAGGCTTTCAGAAGAATCGACCCGCATCGGAAGTGAAAACCCATTTTCCCCGGGGGAGCGGATTCCATGCCCAGGCTGCCTGTGCCGGAACTGCCGTGGTTTGAAGAGTGGATGAAAAAAACGGGGGAGACGTTCGACGACCCGCTGAAGCTTCCTTCGATTCCCGACCTCCCCGACCTGCTTCGCATGCAGGACGGCACCGCCATCCGCGATCCGAGCATGTGGAGCCGCAGAAGAAGCGAGCTGTGGCAGCTTCTGTTCCATTATATGATCGGGCATCGGCCGGACGAAAGGCCGCCGCTGCTGCAGGCCGATCCGGTCTGCGAGACGCGGTCCCCCGCGGGCGTATGGCGAAGCGTGAGGCTGACGTTCGGCGCGCCCGTTCCCGTCTCCTTCGAGATTCAATTGCGGACGCCGCCCGGCGGCGGGCCGTTTCCGCTGTTTCTGACGCAGTCCGGCCACGCGGGATGGGGCCATATCGCGCTCAGCCGGGGCTACGGCGTCTGCCTCTACCCGGGAGACGATTCCGACGACGCCAGCGCCGCTTTGACGGAAGCGTACCCGGAATGCGACTGGACGCTGCTTCACCGGAGGGCTTACCTCGCTTCCCTCGCGCTGGACTACCTGCTGCAGTCGGGCGAAGCGGACCCGGACCGAATCGCCATCACCGGGCATTCGCGCAACGGCAAGCAGTCTTTGATCGCCGCCGCCTGCGAGGAGCGAATCCGGGCGGTCATCGACGCGAGTTCCGGAACCGGCGGATCCCACCCGTTCCGCTTCTCTTCCGAGAATTACTTCGGCGAAAGCGTCGAGATGATGACGCGGAATTTTCCCGAATGGTTCCATCCCCGGCTGCGCCTGTTCACGGGCGTCGAAGACCGGCTGCCGGTCGATTGCCACGCGACGGTCGCTCTGATCGCGCCCAGAGCGTGCCTGATTTCGGTCGCGCACAACGATCCGACCGGGACCCTTCTCGGCGCGGAGCGCGTCTGGCAGGCGGCGCGGCAAGCGTACCGGCTGCTGGGCCGCGAGCGCGCGCTGTCCTATGCTCCGCGGCCGGGCGGGCACGAGATCGGCGCGTCCGTCGTGCACGCCTATCTCGACTGGCTGGACGGCGTGTTCGGCTTGGGCGGGCAAGCGCAAGGAGCGCCGTCCGCGACGGACAACCGGGTCTGGCGGTTTGACTGGCACCGGTGGGCGGCGGACCAGCCTCGGCCGGCGCGGCTTCCGGCCCAAGGCCGTTCAAATCTTAAAGAGGCGGTTCTGGGCCTCATGGGGGAGGCGCCGCCCGAAGCCCCCTCCGTCGGCGGACGCGCGTCCTTCATTCCGGAACACCTGTCCGCCCTGCTGTCTTACCGCTCCCGCATGGAGTCCGAGCGAATCCGGAGTGCGGCGGTCCAATTCGGCGAGCACTTGTCCGGATGGCTGTTCTATCCGGCGGCCGAGCGGGACGGACCGCTGCCCGTCGTCATCTGGCTTCATCCTTTTTCCTTCCCGACCGGCATCAACGGGGGATACCAGCGGGGGCAGCCGATCATGCGGACGCTTGCGGAACAGGGTTTTGCCGTCCTTGCTTTCGACCAGATCGGCTTCGGCAGCCGGCTGCTGGAAGGAGCGCGGTTCTACGACCGCTATCCGCGCTGGTCGCTGCTCGGGAAAATGGTGCGCGACGTCCGGCACGCCGCGGATCTGGTGGCCCGGCCCGACTCCCTCCCCGTTCCGCTCGATCCCGGCCGCATCTTCTGCCTGGGCTACTCGCTCGGCGGCGCGGTCGCGCTTCATGCCGCGGCGCTGGACGACCGGATTGCCGGCGTCGCATCCTGGTGCGGATTCACCCCGATGCGCGGCGATTCGTCCGACCGGCCGACGGGAGGCAACCGGCGGTGGTACGAGGGGTTCCCGCTGTTGCCGCAGCTGGGCTTTTACGAAGGCAGGGAACGGGATATACCGTACGACTATGACGATTTGCTGGCCCTCATCGCGCCCCGGCCTTGCCTGATCCATGCGCCGCAATACGACCGGCAGGCGAACGGACGGGACGTCGCCGACTGCGTCGACCGGGCCGGAAGCAAATGGGCCGAGCAAGGGGCGGCGGACCTGCTGTCCTTCCGCTCGCCACCGGATTACAACCGGCTGCAGGAAGACCAGCACGCCGAGATCGTCGGTTGGCTGAAAGGCGTCCTGCGATAAAAGGAGCCGCAGACCGCCCCGGGGAAGGGCGGTACTGCGGCTCTTTGTCTCGCGGATTGCGGAATCGTGTCCTACAGGCACAGGGCTGCTGCGCAAGCCGAACCGGCTTGAACAGCGCTGCGATCGGAAAATGTCTTTTATCGTAACCGTTGTCGTAAAAGCAGGAAATTCGATTGAACATCACGAACTAAAAGCAAATCCCACAACTTGGAGGCGAATACCATGAGCAAATGGAAAAGTTTGAAATTTATAGCAAGCGGTTTCGTATTGGGGGCCGTTTTCTTCGGAGGGATTTCTTATGCGGCTTCCGGAAGCGTGAAGATAGACGCGCTTTTTGGCGTGAAGATTATTCAGGGCGGCGTGGATAAAACGCCTGCGGACCATAAACCGTTTATTTCAAATGGGGCGACCTACCTTCCCGTACGGGCGGTTGCTGAACTGCTGGACGTGCCGATCGAATGGGATGGGAAAAATAATGCCGTTATTATTGGAAAAAAGGCGGAAGGAGAGCCCTTGGGCGCACCGAATCAAGTGATCGTTCCGGACCATCCTTCCTTTGTCAAAGCGTCCATTGCAAGCAATCAGCCCATGACCATCAATGGAAAGTCATACGGGAATGTCGGGTTTACGTTGACAAGCAGTTACGGATGGGAGGATACATCGACAGAATTGCGCTTCAATTTAAATAACCAATATAAGAAATTGGTTCTATCGATCGGAATGGATGACAAAAGCGAGGATTCCACCAAAGAAGTATTGCGCAACATCACCTTCAAGGATCAAGATGGAAATGTGTTGCAGCAATTCGCACTAGGGAAGGGTACGGTTCACGAACAGGCGGAAGTCAATGTGACAGGCGTTCTGACACTTGTCGTTGAAGTCACCGGAACCAATTCCGATCTTGGCGATTACCGCACATCAGACGTTGATTTTATCAATCCGATTTTAACCAAGTGACCCCAAATTACCGGATGGGAGCCGCCCGGCAATTCCAAAGTGAACGCTTGAAACCGTGCGGCATGATCGCAATACATATCGGTTGTCGAAGCGGAGGCCGCAGCGCATGATGGGCATATGTAACCGCTAAAATAAAATTAACAAGAAACACGAAATAATCTTGAACACGAATTCCCTGATTCTCCCTCACCCGATATAATCAAGCTGGAAATTCATCAGTGTAGGGTGAGGAGAATGAAATCTGC
>Ga0207789_1000117_pt1 | contig 67008 bp, 71 predicted proteins | sample HigsolmetaGSP12D_FD_184840 | JGI IMG/M metagenome (GOLD analysis project Ga0207789, IMG submission 184840) | High solid enriched microbial communities from the Joint BioEnergy Institute, USA - SP1-2-D (SPAdes) | ecosystem: Engineered > Bioreactor > SSF (Solid state fermentation) > Aerobic >...
TAAAAAATACTCCCCCGTTCCAATATGCCAAAAATTTAGCACATTTTATGGGTAGAGTATATATCTAAATCTGGAGGAATTTGAAAATTTCACTAAGATTTCGGACGATATATCATGGAAATTTACAGCATTACTCCACCCTTAACAAGGGGAGATTGATAAGTATAAGTCTTCATTTTATTCGTTCCTCCATAACTTTGATAAATGATTTAAAGTAATTTCTCGAAATAGGAATGTTAAAATTTTTTCCTACTGCTTCGTAACTTATATTTTAATATCTAATTATTTCTGGATGTAGTTTCTATTTACGATATAAGATCTATGGGATTGTAAAAAAGATTCGTTTCCAGCAAGCTTTCTGTTAATTTCCTTTAATGAGTAATTTATATAAACTTCACTTCCATCCCGAAATACAATCTTCACTTTTTTATTCGCTGCCTCTATGAACAAAATTTCACTGAGTTGCAGTATATGTATCTTTCCCCTTTCCTTAAGTATTAGTTTTTTCATTTGCTATTCTCCTCCAATTAAAATTAATTCAACTAAAGAGGGAGAAATAAAGGTTTCTATAAAATTTGAAATAAGTAATATGGATATGGTTATAAAAAAGTGTTTTTTATAATTCAAACCAGTAATACTCCATGTTTTATTTATAGTCTTTTTATATATAAATAAGTAGTTTAGATAAAGGACTTGAAAACACACAAGTATTTCTCCCAATGTATGTAGCATGCCAACAAAAAAAGTTATAAAATTACTGTCATATAAAGAGATAGTTCTACCTATATCATAGAAAAAGAAAGCGATTGCTACAAATGAAACGCCAATTGTACTAAGTAGATAATATATACTCACTACTAACAAATTCATCAAAAATATTATAGTTATCACAGAAAGGTTTGTTTTTTCTAACTTTTCCTAAAGACAATTCAATCTGAATTTCTTGTTACTCATTTAAATATAACTGAATCCTTTTATATTCAGAATGTTCTTTACTAACTTCCTCTTCTTGTATTTTAGTGAAAATGCCACTAAATTCATTAAAGGCTTCTTTAGTTAAGTATTGGAGAAATTTTTTCAAATACACTACTCATGCAGCCCACTCTTTAAAATATTTAAACACGTATACTTTTCTTCGTTAAATTAGAGTTTATATCAGGGAACCAAACACTTTTTGTTAACTCAGGACCCACTTTTTCATTCCAACGTTGAATATAATGATAATTCATGACTACTTCTTCAATGTTTGAAGGAGTCGCTTTCCTATGGTACGTGTAAGGGGTTCGGTAACGTTTTCGAATTATTTCTGCAGGTTGTTCTTTCAATGGTTCAAAGTTTCCATACTTTCATAAGAAAGGCCGTTATAACCTGCGTAGCCATCCACATGCAGATACCCTTGGTATTCAACTAAAAATCGATGCGGGTGTTTGCTCGCACGAGTTTGCTAGTAATCGTACAGAATTATTGGTGAACTTTCTTTCCCTATGCGATATAACCACATGTACGATTTTGATTCTGCAGGACAATCAGGTTCGGAAAGGACCTGTAATGTTGTCTCATCGGCATGTAGAATATCATGTTATACTTTCTAAACGAATTCATTTAATGTTTGTACTACACGGTAATGTATTTCTTAATATTCTCCTACTTCTATGTTCATTAACATTGTTAGAAATTGAACAGTTCCGTACAACAATGGCTATTTTGGCTGTAAAGCTATTTTTCCTTCTCATTCTTTAGGATGGATTACGTCTTTTAGAAAGCAGTTAAAATTTGATACAATATTAAAGATCTCTTATTTATTATGTTCATAAGCATTTACAATGGAGGAATATACAATGTTGCTTGATCAAATACTAGAATTTAATAAAAACTTTTTGAAAAATAAACAATACTTAGGGTTTCAAACAGATAAATTTCCTAATAAACGAGCTGTTATTTTTACATGTATGGATAACCGACTCGTGGATTTAATTCCGAGGGCCCTCAATTTGCAAAATGGCGATGTAAATATGATTAAAAACGCAGGTGCTATGATAACCAATCATTATGATAGTACAATGAAAAGCATCCTCGTTTCTGTCTATCATTTGCAGGCAGATGAAATATTTGTCATCTCTCACCATGATTGCGGGATGTTCAACTTTGAAATGGATCATTTTTTGGATTCAGTAAGAAAGCGGGGAATTCGTGAGGAAACGATTGATAACTTAGAAAAAGATCCTAAAGAATGGATGCAAGGTTTTGTTGATGTTCGAGAAAACGTTAAAAAGTCCGTACAGATGATCAAAAGCCATCCGTTACTTCCAAATGATGTGGCCGTACATGGATTAGTAATCGACCCTGCAACTGGTGAACTGGAATTAGTTGAGAAAGGGTACTAATCAGAACTTTACATCCTAACATGAATAGGACCAACCAAAATAAACATTTATGCTATGATTCTTTTTAGTGGAAGTGAAGGAAAGTCGACCAGTCTTGCGGATCATTTAGAATCCGTATTGTAAACTGTCTTCCTTCATCCCCTTATTTGCATCCGTTTTATCCGTTGGACCCTTGTTGGAAAATAGAATCAATTAGGAACGGTGAAAACTTATATGATTGCTAAAAAAGTCGAGAGATATGAAACATGTTCTTGCTTTTGATATAAATAAAGGAAAAAGTACGCTCGTTATTAATGATAGCTATAAACAACGTGCATTTGAAAGGACGATAGACGTTTTCGGTGACTATGATTGCTATTCCAAATCAGATTCGGATGCGCCGTTTATGCCTATGAAGGGTAGCTATATGTAGAATGGGCATTTGAAAACTGGTTACAATGTCCAGATGGCAAAAGAAGGCCGATACACTCTCGCTATTTTCCCGAATCCAACCGATACCCGGGATACCCTCATTTTCATTAGGGGAAAATAAAGAAAACTCGGCGAGGGACGAGCTGATGTCGCCAAATCGTGAGTGAAGCTACTACTCGATTGAACTTCATGATTAATCTTCCTTGATATACTTCATGAAGCTTTGCGACGAGCTGAACATCCGCTTCCTCGAATAGGTCGAATAGGCTATAGCGCAGGGGAGCTAGTTTCTCAGTCGGTGGCACTTGGAGCTAGATACGAAACTTGCCCCGAGTTTTTAACTTGTTTTTTATACTTTCTTATCTTTCAAAAAAGGAACCCATGAATGGGTCTTCGCATGAATGATGATAAACATAAGAAAAGTGCAAAGCGCCCGCTTAGCGACTTACAAACTGGAGCGCCCCGCAATGAGAACAGATTTGCTTCCTCGAATAAACATCGCACGAAGAAAAATGCGTCTAGCATTTTTCGAGGAAAAGGAAACACGGCGAGTGACGAGCCGATGTTGCCACATCATGAGTGTAGGGGAGCTAGTTTCTCAGTCGCTGGCGCTCGGGTAGACACGAAACTCGCCCCAAGTTAGTTACTTGTATTTTTATACTTTCTTATCTTTTAAAAAAAGGGAGATGTTTTTTGAGTTTTGTCCCAGGCTCTTTTTATTTATTTTATGAAAACACCAATATTCATTATAAAACCATAAAAATTAGGATTTCCATGGTTGAAAGACACTGACATAAATCAAGAAAAAAATCCTCCAACCTTGAAAACCCCTTATTTATAAATACTTTGAATATCCCCTTTTGCTCACGCCTTAACATCAATGCCACAAACTCCACAGGAATGTGCCACCAATCTTGCTGTCTAGGGCTTTTTCATGGGTGAGTCCGTCTGCGGGAACATATCGACAATTCGTGTACGTACGTGGGAATAGGTCGATAACAATGACACGTTTTGGTTTAAAATGACCTTCAACACCTACCATACGATCGACTATTTCTTTTTTAGATAGGCTTATAAAACTTTAATTGTAATACAAAATTTTTATCTTCTACCCGTGCTGTTACTTCTCCTCCCTGTTTTTCCATCAATTGTTTTACTATATGTAAACCGAGCCCAAGATGTCCACTTGTTCGACTAGAATCTTTTCTATAACTACGATTAAAAATGACAGCGATGTCTTCTTGTGTCAAGTCTTCCACATCATTTTCTGCATATAAATAAACGTGCTTGTCTTCTTCCTGTAATTTCAAATGAAAATAAGATGTCGCATATCGTAGGGCGTTCTGAATAATATTCACTAGCACCCGCTCTAAAGCCTCCTTGCTTGCCATGACATAACTTTCCTTCATATTTACAAGTTGGACATCTAAAGACCCTTTGCGGAAATCCGGATAAAATAGCAAGGCTTTTTCTTCAATGACTTCTTTTAGAGACAGCGATGTCATTTCCAATTTATAATCTGCTGAATGAATAGAGGCGAGTTCATAAAATAAATCAACTTGGTTCGTTAACAAATCAATCTTCCCTAATATAATATCGACATACTCTTTTCTTTTTGCCACCGGTACATCTTCTAACAATAATTGCGAGAAGCCTTTCATTGACGTTAAAGGTGTCCTTAGGTCATGGGAAATATTCGTAATTTCTGTTCTTAATTCTGTTTCACGTTTTTCTAAATAGCGTTCATTTTCTTTATAACGATGGATTAACTTATTGATTTCCTTGGCAAATTCACTAGTTAGCTGAGCATGTGAATTTGTGCGAATTAATTCATTCGTACCAAAATGCTCATTCACATCTTTTAGCTGTCCAGTCATCTTTTTCATGTCCCAACGAATGATTAGAAGCTTATACATACAAAGGACCGCAATCACGAGCATACAAATACCAAAAAACATCCAACCATCCATTGGCAACATCCTTCCTCACATTAATCAATAGCCTTTTTATAAAACTGCCATAAGCCAATAGTAAGAAATATGATAGATAAACCAATTCCAACAACCCAACACTCCCAAGAAAAGGTCACGGCATTCTCTGTATAAAAAAGTGCATTTTCATTTAGTAAGAAACTTGGTGTCCATTTATGTAATTCATCTAATGGACCGACTAAACGAAACATTAAATTTATCATCCCATCCGACATGGTATAAATGACTAAAATAGCTATAAACGTATAAATCGTTCCAATCTGGTTCATCTTCATCACATGTACAAGCATGAAAGCACTGATGACAATCGGAAACATATTGACACTAGCCAGCAAAAAACTTTTTAAGTAAGATTCACTATCGGTAAACAATGTTTCACCAAGCACTACCATCAAGATCATCCCAATGAAACATAATAACAAGAAGTACATTAACGTAAGGATTAATTTTGACCAAAAAATTGTCGACTTGGAAATCCCAAATGATATAGACTGCTTGAGGATAGATAGATCTTTTCCTGTTAACGAACTATTAACCAACAAAGCGATAATAAAAATAAGCATACTACCATTAACAACATTCCCATAAAAAAAGTATGTAGTTGCATATGGAAAACCTACTTCATTTTTCCCAAAATAGTCTAAAGCAAATCCAGCTACAATGATAAGTACAAAAGCAATAATACTCGTAACGTGTAAAGATATTTTTCTAGTCAAACGATAACGTTCACTTTTTAAATAATTCATCATTTTCCTTCCCCCTCTACAATGTCCAAGAAGTATTCCTCGAGTTTGTATGTTTCGATGTGGAAGGACGTAACGCTAATATCATTTGTAATGAGTAGCTTATTAATGGCCGCTGCATCGTTTACATGATTATAGATGACAATTTTTCCATCAGGTATGACTTCATATTGTATGGAAGAATAATGACTTTCCAACACTTGTGCAGCTTTAGCTACATGATCAACTTGCACGTGTAATTGTTTTTTTGATTTTTCCTCTAATTCCTTTTTACTGATATCCTCAATGATCATTCCTTTTTTGATAAAAACAAATCGATCTGCAATTAATTGTAGCTCATTTAAAATATGACTGGATACTAAAATCGTAATATGATGCTCTTGATTTAATTGCAGTAATAAATTCCTAATCTCTACAATTCCTTCTGAGTCAAGACCGTTAATCGGTTCATCTAGTACCAAACAATCCGGACTACTTAACAAACATAAAGCAATTCCCAATCGTTGTTTCATCCCCATTGAGTAAGTATGGAACTTCTTATGTTTCGCATGTGTTAAATTGACAAGATTCAGTACTTCGCCAATACGCCTTTTCTCTACTACTCCACGTTGTAGGCGAAAGTATTCTAAATTTTGGACTCCAGTAAAATCTGGGAAAAATACCGGTGATTCAATCATGAAACCCATTCGCTTTCGAGCCTCATCTAAGTTGGGACTTTTTTTGTCAAAGAGTTGTATGCTCCCAGTAGTCGGTATCATTTGTCCTGACAGTAGTTTGAAAAAGGTTGATTTTCCTGCACCGTTTTTTCCAATTAGAGCACAAATTTCACCTATATTTAAGCTGAAATCGATTGATTTAAGCACTTCTTCTGATTTAAACTTTTTACTTAGTTCTTTTGTTTGAATAATGGCATTCATGTATTCCAACCTCCATTTGCTCCTATACATGTATTGTAAGCAAATAGGCTTTAATATCCTTTAAACAAAACATAAAGAATTCATAAAGAAGTTTTAGACTAACATAAACCCAATGCCCCAAACCGTTTGTATATATTCCGTTTTAGTAATGGCTGCCATCTTTTTACGGATATTGGACACATGAACACTAACCGTATTATCATCGCCCAAATATGGACCTGTCCAAAGTTCTTCATATATTTCTTTTTTGGAAAAGGCATATTCAGGGCGTGACATGAGTAAAATTAATAATTCATATTCTGCATTCGTTAAAGACAGCTGTTGGTCACATAAGTATACTGTACGTTTTTTGATATCAATCCGTAAGTCACGCCAAATCATTTCGCTTTGCTCTTTTTGATTGTTTGGCATCGCCCTTCGCAATTGTACTTCTACCCGTGCCAATACTTCTGCTTGTTCGAACGGTTTGGTTATATAATCATCCGCTCCAGCTTTTAACAAGTCTACTTTATGCATGACATCTGTCTTTGCAGAAATAACAATGATAGGGACTTGACTTTTTTGACGAATTTCTTTAATGACTTCCTCTCCAGACATTCCTGGGAGCATGAGATCAACTAGAATAAGATCATATATAACCGATTCCATACGTAATAAAGCCTCTGTTCCAGAGTAAGCAGACGTTGTTTCAAATGATTCATTTGTTAAAATAGTGGTTAACAATAAATTTATTTCTTTATCATCTTCAACAATTAAAATTTTCTTAAACATACTATCCCTCTAGTTCGCATGTTTTTCTATTTTACAATCTATGATTCTTTAGATTTTATTTTACCACAAAGGAGGCTGGCACAAGCTCAAAGGCCATAGAGGAATTTATCGGGAATACTTCACCATTATCTTAAGGTATGGGGAGAGGTTCCTTTTGTATTTAACATATATACATAACATTACGAACCGGCTAATAAAGAAATGATCTTGTTATTCTGTAATGCATGAGCTCCTTTGATTGGTCCTTTGCATTTTTCTTGATCCGGATGCATACAACATACAACACTTCTTCATAGAAGCTCTCATCTTTTCCATTATCTAAACTTCTGCTAGTTTTTTAGAAGGTTTTATTCGTGGTTCTTTTCCCTTACAACATTCTCGAAAGCTTTTATTGCTCCCGCACGGGCACGGTTCACTGTCTTTTAGTTTAAATTTTGATAAGAACAAAACTTCACACCTTACTTAATAAAAATTCACTTTTCATATGACTCCATGAAATTATCCTCAAACACAAACAAGTTAGAAACTGGAATTTGTTGGCGCAAATAAAAAGTTATATCAATATCTCCAACAGTCACTCCACCGCAAAGTGAACCTTTGAAAGTATGTATCTCACCTTTGGTATCTGTATTTTTCATTTCCCAAGTTCCTATATCAGTAGCATAGCAAGTTAATTGCTTGCTATCTAGATAATGGGAGAAAAGCTCCAATTTTTCCTTTACTACGGTTTTCCAATATTAAACCGATGTCTTCTAGAAATCTCAAATTTACCAAAACCATTAGCATACCTATATCCTGTGAACCATACTCTTTCACTAACAGATATAGTCAAATGCTGTTCCACTTCATCATCAGGAAGTGGCTGGGGAGCAAAGCATATATTATTGGATACAATTCTTACGGTCTGTATTTGCAATCGTAACGCCTCCTTACCCTATAAACATTGATATATCATCTTTGAATAGCTGGTATGTTTATCCTGTTCCTTTAAAATAAAGTCACGCTTACTTTCCCTCATTTTCACACATTCTTGATCACGTTTTGCACGTTTTTCGCCCTATTTTCACACTTTTTGTTCACGTTTTTTTCGATTTAAAAAGAAGTCGAGTCATCATAAGAATTTAAGAAACTGAGTAGTGGCAAGGGTTACAGCGATTTTAGATACAGGACTTTATTTTAAAGTGCTGGAGTTTATTTTGGGGCTACATATCCCTAGACATCAATGCTACACACTCAACATGATGTACTTAGGCTATTCTACACATCGTTGCATAGCATGAATAACACTTGCACCTATTTTACTTGCCATCATTTCTGTCAAGTCAACATACTATACTTTGATTAGGCTATTATCTTTACACTATAAACTCTGCTTCTAAAATAGCATGATCTGGGTAAGGATCTGGTATTTTATTTTCTGGTTTTTCCCATCCATCTTTTGCTTGAAAGTCTGAACCCCATTTATAAATACCTTTATCTCTATCAACAAAATTCCTATCATATGGCTTAACATCAATATTTTTTATTCCTTTTACAAAAAAATGATCCTCCGCAAAACAGTAATCATCCTCTGTATCAACATCTCGATAGATACTGGATCCTTCTGGGGTTATCCTAATATACTCTCCATCTAAATATTCATCTATTCCCTTCAAATTCCACTTATCCTTTTTACAATAACTACGGCGATTATTATTAAAATCCCCTCCAATTATTACTACCTTTTCTTCCTTTAGGTCATTTATTACCATATCAAACTGTTTATATTTTTGTTCATCTGATATCATTGCATGAATTCTCATGCCAACCACTGTGAACTCCTGCTCATTTTCCTTCCATCTACATTTCAATTGCAAGTGATCGGGTACTTTATGCCCTTTTGAGAAAAAGGATTTTGAGTATAATACTTCAATTTTCTCTTTTTTGATTGCAATAGTCACGTCATTTTGGTTTCCCTGATTATTATTACTCGTAAATACTAAATATTTATTTGGAGCAAATGCTTTATTTTTCTCTGTTTCCCAATTAGATATCCTATTGCAGCATTCTGTTAATATTACTATATCTGCATCTTTTCCTCTAATCACATCGGCAACCCATTCTGGCATATTGGCTTTAGATCGTCCTAATCGATGATTGATATTCCATTCTAATATTCTCAAATCTGTCACCTATTCCTATTCTTTGAACTATATTTTGAATCCTTTCGTTTTGTTCCACTTCTCCCTTTCACAACATTACTTCGCTTCTTCTTCTCCATCTGCACCGCTTCAAATTGCTCTTTTGAAATGATTGCTGGATGATTGTTTTCAGACACATAATGCTCTTGATTTTCTCCTGCATTGAGTAATCTTACTAGACCAATATATTTCTCATTGGTCAGCATGACATCAATTGTTCTTTTGCTCCATTTGGTTGGTGTTTTAATTCCTCGTTTTTCTAACTCCCTCTTTATACCAATAATGCTAAGCCCGCGTAAATACAATTCAAAAATTAATCAGACATTTTTAGCTTCGATTTTCTTAATGATTAGTTCTCCGTCTGTATCATTCCCATAACCATAACATTTTCGATTATATAGTTTTGATGTGCCCTGTGCTGCGTGACGTCTATAACCCCATTTAATATTTTCACTGTGTGATTCGTTTTCTGCTTGTGCAATAGATTCGATAATTGAAATCATCAATTCACTATCTGTATCAGCTGTATCAAGTCCCTCTTGTTCAAAAATCACACGAACTCCATGTTCTCGCAGCTTATTAAGTGACTCTAGCACTTCAACCGTGTCACGACCGAATCGACTAATATTTTTAGTTATAATAATCTCCAAGTTTTTTGACTGACAATCCTCTAGTATACGCATAAATTCTTTCCGTTTCGATCCTGTCTTTCCTGAAGCAATATCTATATACGTATCAACAAGTAACCAATTTGGTGTCGCGGCTATTAATTGCGTAAGAGCTGAAACTTGGTTTGTTAGACTATTTAATTGTTCCATGTTGTTTGAGCTGACTCGACAATATATTCCTACTCGTTTTTCACGTTGTACAGGTCTTGGTGGAATGAAATGGACACTTCGGTTTTCAGACATTTCCTTATCCTCTGATAATTACGTTTAGACTAATCATAAATAATGCGTTTTCCGATATGTTAATTAGTCTAAATATAACACGTCTTTTTACTTTTATCTATCCTGTCAACTCCCCTATCCAAAATCCATTCTGTCAACTCAACCCTAAATTCCAGGCTTTCTAAAGCCAATAACAAAAAGGGTTCCACCCGTTTATCCATGAAAATTAAACTCAAGCAAAACCCTACAAACCTTATTTTATCAACACTTCAACTCTTCTTATTCATACACGCTCGACATCAACGCTACGCACTCCACATGGCTCGAGAGGATAGCATTGATGTCTTGGCCGATTTTGAAACCCTGCGTTAGAGGAAACATATCAATCGGTTTTTTGCTGTTTTTCTGAAAACCGAGGTATGAGGGAACATATCAATAAATAGCATTACCCTTTTCCTTCTGGTCGAAGGTGTGCTACCAGATGCCAAAACGCTTCATCGTGAATGAGAATAGACTTAATTGTATCGCAGCTAATCCCCATTTCTGACATAAGAATTGTCGTTATTATGGCATCCAAAACCGGAAGTGAATAATATAATTCATTGATAGTGAGAATGTCCATTGAATTTGGTTTAAAGTGTGAATAGTAATTCCTAGTTTTTGCGATTTTTGAATAAAAGATCGACGGAGAATCAATTTTAACTACACTCTTACTATTAGCAGCAATAATTCCATAAAACTTTTCGTCTAACCTTTTTATTCTACTCTCTAAACTAATTCGCCCTAGAAATCCTGTAGATATCCACTTTGCAGCATCTTTATATCTGTACTTTGAACCAACTTTCTTAAATGCTGGGGTTAAAATATCAGAAACAGCCTTTTCCCCCATAATCTCTACTAACAATTCGTGAAGTAAATTTGCCACATCCTCATCTCTAGATACACGTAAATCATAACCTTCTAAAAATCTACAATATGTCAAGAAAATATCTTCAATGGTCCACATTCTTTTGCTACAAGTATGAAAATAAGCATCCTGCAAAAACTTAAATGATTCATCTGATGAAAAGCTATACCACCTTTCGAACCAGCATGGCAGGAATTCAAATGTATCTTCACTTTTTGTACGGTAACGCATCGAATATGCATTTCTATTTGTTTTTACAGAAAAATCATAATTTAAATAAAGCCACATTCTCATATCTTTACCGTTTAGTGTAAGTCTTATATCATCAGCTGTTGATATTCGCCCGATTAATAATGAAAAAAAGCGCATTACAATTTCTATAGTTGAGGTTACTTCAATATCATTAGTTGGTGTGTCAAACTCTACAAAAACTCGAGGGATTTTTTTGAGTGACATCTCATTTCGATTATCTATTCCTCTTAATAAATCTTTAATTTCATATTTTACATATATCTTAGGATTGGTCTCTTTTAAAGTAATTGTAGGTGTTAATAATTCATGAATGATGGATGTCCCATCCTCAAGGGCAGCAAATTCAACACTGGGTAAACTAAGCCAATTAGTCAGTTCGGGTATTTCAAAAGAAAATGACTCTATCCCTTCTATATTATCACCAGTAAAATTTATATAATCACTGCCGTTATATAAGAACACTTTTGAAACTATGTAGAAATAGCCACTTGAATCCGAATTTCCCTGACCATAAGTAAAAACCTTATAAGTATGCATGTCTTTTGAGCCAACAAAATTTCTAGCAAAAATATCTCCACTGCCATCAACATGAAAAGTAATTGTATTTTTATCTATAGATAATTGTCCAATTTCTCCGTCAGGTTTAATTATGTCTCCTTTTGACCACTTGGTATTAACACTAAATTTACCTTCAAGTATACCCATAATACCCCCCACTCGCTAAGTATTTTAGCAATTGACGCATTCTTACTTTTCAATAACAATAAGTACAAATTGTGCTATTCCTTTTTTAAGGCTGGCAAAACTTTTTCTAAATACTCCTGCCAATAATCATTATCGCCTTCCATATCATGAAGCCAATAGTACATAAACAAAATCTCGAATTCCTGCTTTCTTCCTTTTATAAAGGATTTTTTCGGCATCTTTCTATATAGAGAATCGAGATTAAAAAGATTACTTTTTTGCTTGTAATCATAATCGTACTTTCTCCAGGTATATTGACTCTTCTTTCTATGAGTTGAAGGCCAAATATCCTCATTATCATAAAAACTGTTTATCCAATCATAAGCAAAGGCAAGAAGATTAACCTGTTGTTTTGCCCAGGTTTTATTGATCCAATCAGTTATTTCTTCCGTTATTGACGGTATCCCGAAATTAAACCTTTGCTCACTCTCTACCCTATGATAGTCTTTTATAAAAAGAAAAAGCATTTCTGTCTGATCCTTAAGAAACGGTAACCTTTTAATGAGCCGTGAGTAACAATCATATGAAGCATTTCTAAATTCGCTGTCAATATTATACAAAAAGAAAAACTCATTCTCCTTTAAAATATTTCCAATGTACCTGTGCATTTGCTTCCCATACTCATTATATATACCAACAATCCATTCTCTAACTTCAGGCTCATACTCCCTAAGCTGCTTACGATACTTCTCCAGCTTTTCATTATGCAGTACTGTTTTTTCTTCAGATTCCGTAATATTCAGATAATTATTAAAGTACTCAAATACATAATCCACACAGAGCTTCATATTTTGAGTACGTGCATCAAGGTCAAATTCATTGAGCTTATCTTCTTTTTTCCTGCGGGCAATGTATTCCTCAATACTAAGCATTTAACACCTCAAGATTCTTTTTATCATGTGTTTAAGCGTCTTCACCATCTTCATAATCGATTCCGAAAATGGACAAGAGGTCATCCCAGTTACCTGGATAAGCATTGCTGCCAACCCATACAGTACCTCGTTGCCCACTATATTTAACCGCCAGCTCCCATTGCGTTCCATCACAAACACAGGGATCAATATACTCGCTATTCCAATGTTCAACATGAATATCTTCAAAGGCATCAAGCAGTAACCTTACTTCTTCAGACGAATAGTGTTTATCAATCGGCTCACCGCACCATGGTGTTGTTACTAAATGAGCTGAATTATAACTAAAGGTCATACGATATGTGTCGTATCCACCAAGCCCACCAATTTCAAAATATATTTCCTCAATCGACGTTTTTGAATTGCCATTATCAATTGCTTTCAACCGTTTCAGCCATTTCAAAATATAGCCATCCTTGAAAAAGCTGAGAAGTGCTCCATCACAGAATCGCTCAGCCCGAATTGCCCCCATTATTAACGCAAGGGTACATTGTTCATCTATAGTATCAACATCAACATTTCTCATAGAAACATCGTCCCATTTAAGGCCATTGTTTTCGAGAATTGAACCATAATTTGTAAGCTGATATTCGGGATGACTCTCTGAGAACTGATAAAACTCAGTAACAAACAAATCTACAAGTTCATTAAAATTTACATATGGCATCTGAATTGGGTGTTCCGAAGTCCCGTCATTTTCTCTATCAATAAACCATTCGCCATAAGATTCAGATTCAGAGATTCTCCCGATGTACTTTGTGAGCACTTTAAACTTGCTTATTGCTCCTTCATTACCTATAAATTCAGACCAATCATTAAAAATAGAGCGCAGTTCATCATTAAGATAGGAAAGAGCTATTTCTTTGAGCTCTTCAGGAACTCCGTAGTATGCTTCTGCAATAGCTCCTGTGATAGCAGCTAAAGTGTCACTATCGCCACCTATTGAAATCGCATTACGAATTGCATCTTCAAAAGAAGTTGATTCCAAAAATGCTTCAATAGCTTGTGGAATAGTATCTTGGCACGTCTCATTAAACTGGTATGAATCCCTAATATCATCAATTGTAAAATCCAAAGAATAATAATTGCGCTCAATTTTTTCCCGGATTTCACCTTTGGTAAATCCACGACGTGCCATGTAAATTGCTACCGCAGTAGCTTCTGCGCCCTTTATGCCTTCTTCATGATCATGCGTCACTCCAGTTACGACTTCAGAGAGCCTACAGGCTTCGCTTTCTGTCCTTGCTGCAAAACCTACCGGACTTATCCGCATAGCCGCACCATTTCCAAAGCTGTTGTAAGGTTGAGGATCATCACTAAAAACCCATTTTGAAAACATCCCACCGTAACCACAATTGGGATATTTACGCCCAATTTCCTGCATATATTTAATGGTCATTTTTTCAATTAGCGAATAATAGTCGCTATCAAAATCATATCCGCCAACTGAAGGTTTGATTATTTTCTCTGCTTCCATAATGGCTTTTGCAACTGCAAGAGTCATAATACTGTCATCTGTAACCTGGCAGTCTTCTGTAAATAGTTCGAAGTCTTTATCTCTATGATTATTAAACTCAAATCGAGAGCCAACTACATCCCCAATAATTGCACCAATCAACCAGTTTTCCCTCCCTTCATTAAACGATTGCATCAAGAGCACTTTTAAGCTTATCAAAGTGATTGATGAGCCATTCAAAATGCTGCTGATACAGTTCAGGATTATGAATATCTTTTTCTTCAGAGTAAAGAATCCTCTTTGCTACACTTTTTTCCCGACTTGTATACCACTCTAGGGGAGCACCAAATACGCTTTCAATTTCAGTCTTTTTAGATTCAAGCTTAGAAAAATACTCTGGGCGATACACATAAATACCAATACGCAATATTTTCTTTCTAACAAGCTGAAAGAAAATGTGATAGTTTGGATTGCTAACCGAAACATCGTACCAGTCGTCATATGATGGTTTTCGAGATGCAATGTCCTCTCCACGCCCATTATTGCGACAGTACTGTACAAAATTAGTCCAAAAATCCATTCGCAATAGATGCCGTTCAGAAAGTACTCTTGTTGTTTCTGAAGGCTGGTCGGTTGTTTCTTCAAATTCTGGCTCTGGGATTTCAAGCACATCAGCACGGCCATCATTTACAAAGGATATATGAAGCAGATCAAGCATCTGTGTTTCATCTTTAAATTGGATGTTCCAACGGGTTTCGACAAATTTTAGAAGCTTAATACCACGTTTTAATATGCGCTCTGCATCCCAATCGGCTTCTCGAGACACTTCTATTTCGGAGTGCGATCCGTCCTCATAACCACGTCTACCAATGCTGTTTGATGATTTTTTATCTGAGAAACTATCATTCTGCAATGCAGAGTTTACACTCTGAGACAACGGTAATAAATTGCCAAGCGAACCAGAAAGTATTTTTATCTCATCTTCTGTATATTTACGGAACTGATTTTTCCAGTACCATTTAGTTGGTGTCTGAGGAAGGATATGTTCAATCGATACTTTATCTTTTTCAACTTTTGTAAATGGGGCCCATCCAAGTTTTTCTATTCCTGTTTCTTCTGCCTTTTCATATTCATATTCAAAAAGCAAATAACGAAGATCCCTCCAACCATAAAAACCATCGCCATTTGAAAAGCGTTTATCGATCCGGGTCATAAAGTTCTTAATCGCATAATCCATATCATTAGTTGCAGTTTCCATTAACGATTTAGTAACTTCGCTTAAAGAAAGTTCACCTGTATATACATCGCGTGTCTTGCGGTAATAATCGCTACTTTTATAACTAGACTGGAATGCTGCCATTCTAAATGATAAGAAAATAAAACGCTCCACAGCACGGAAAAACTCAACACGTTCTTCTGGGGTGGCATTTGCGTCCGGAGTTAATGATGCTGCGACAAGTGGTCTAAAATAACCTATACCTATACGATTAAGGCGTTCAATCCAAACTTTTTCTTCGTGAGTTAAATCACTAAACTCAGGAAAAAAAGTATAAAACCAGTATTTTGCAACGCTTTTTAAACTATTAACGTAGGCTGCTATTTCTCCAGGCTCTAATTTACTGATAGTCGTTACTGTTTCTGCTTCTGGCTCTGTAGGCTGTGACACATCATCGTCTTCTTCAATGTCCGTCTCAACAGTTTCTGCCACTTCTTCTTCGATGGCAACTATCTGCTTATCAAAGATGTTTTTAGCTGAAAACTTATTAAGAAGAAACTTGATATAGTCATCACCTTTTTTACGGGAGTATTGGAAATACATAATCCAATGCGCCCTTAAGAACTCATCATCTGATAACGGTGAATTCTGATTTCGGCCTAATTGATAATACACCTCTTTCCAAGCATCATTGATCTGCTTGCGCAATTCAGCTTTATCCATCGCATCCAATTTATCAGTATCATAAAGTGTAGTCAGATAGATAAGACGGTTTTTCAGGAGTTCAAGATTCGTAAGCTTTTTACCACGATTGTTCATTGTTTCAAAAGCTACAAAAACATCATAGTCATCTTCAATCTCATGAATATTAAACATCAGTTGTAAAGTAATTTTACGGAAAACAGCTTCTATACCATCTATACCCTCAGCTGCATACAGTTTTTTCAAACAATCCAAAAAGAATTCTTTTGCGTACTTCAGATTTTTCGTATAATATGTTTCATTCACTGCACCACTGAACGGTTCCTCAAATATTTTGTATGTAAGATAATCTGCGCTAGGATTGTCAACCTCATATCCAAAAAGGTATGTAGTGATAAGGTTTTGCGGCGGTCGTTTCTGCGATATATATTTAGAACGGATGGCTTTAAGGGTTTGATAGCAAAGGACTATCTCCTCATCCGTCTTTCCCTTGTTGCACTCTAAACCTTTAACAAAAGAGACAATCTCATTTACAAGGATCGAAAAGGTGGTAAGTCGTTGCTGCCCATCAACTACATGATAGGCCTTATATCCTGAATCTAGTAACCACTTATCGTTGCTCCAGCCCTTTAATTCTGCCTTCGCAACAGCTTTTAATGATAATAAACCAGTATAATGATACCTATCTTCCTGAAGATTCAAGATATCATCCCAAAAATCTACAAGCTGCTCCTGTTTCCAGGCATATCCTCTTTGGTAATCTGGGATACGAAACAATTTATTTTGATACAATTCCGAAAGTGACTGTAAATCGCTCATAACTGTTCTCCATTCATCTTAATATTAGGTAAACTTTACCATACAAACTTGTACTATTAACTGTGCAATTAAAGCATCCCAAAATGCTTAAATGCCTTTCTTATATCCTCTTGCTTTTCAGCCGGGCAAGGATACTCGCGTTTATTCATGTCATTTCTATTGTTTGCAACCTTCGGAGACAGACCATAAACTTCTTTGGAATGTGCTATCCAGCATGTTTTCGGCGTAAATCCAAAATTGGCCTTTACATATTCTTGTATCTCTTTGTATGTAGCCATATTCACTCATCCTTTCAGTTTGATGTAGTTTCCTGGGAGCGCTTCAAACATATCCGGATAATGCCCACATCTCGCCCTAATCTGGGTATACTGTGCTTTCTTCCCGTTTTTCTGTAAATACAACCTACGTTCATATATCTCATCCGCAAGTTTAGATGCATGCATAGTGAAATTTTCGGCCTCTGACAAAACGATCTTCATGGCTTCCTGGAGTGTATAGCTGGCAGTTTCAGTTGGAATTGTATTTGTAGCGCTTGGCTGGGAGGCATCATATTTCAAAATTATATAAACAGGCTTGTTATCCTTAAGTAGAACCACCTTTCCATTTTTCTCAACAATCGAGAATACATGCTCCATATCAGTCTGTAATGTATCAAATGGAATTAAGGCATCAATTTTTATATCCATTATTATCCACCTCGTTAAAATTAGTATATCTCTGCATTTTATATTTGTCTATACATTTGTATAAATATTTGTATAAAAAGGCCGCCAGTAGGGTTATTAATCCTTAACCGGTGGCCATAATGTAATTTACATCTTAATATTAAGATCGATCTCAACGCCGGATTTAAACTCAATCGTCAGCTTATTATCAAATACCGTAACTTTTTCAATAAGTCGCCTTACTAGCTGCTCATCAAATTCCTCCAGCTTGCAAGACTGCTCATTCAAGAAGTCTGTCATTTCAGCGATCCGCTGCCTTCTTCCTTCACGCTCTGCATTCTCAACTAGCGCATTTTGCTTTAGTTCTCGCAGGCGGTAAATCTCATCAGCCACTTCGTTATAATCAGCCTTTGAGTTTGCCAGTCTAAGAAGCTCATTCTGCAGTTCATCTAATTTTCTATCAATCTCATCCGTAGCCTTGTCATTATCTTCATTTAAGACGATAGCAATATTGTCCTGCAATATGGAGAGGAAAGTGTTCTTGCTGGCTAGTACCTCGTTGATAGCTTTTACAACCGCTGTTTGTAACGTTTCCTCATTAATAGTCGGAGAAGTACAGTCTGAACCTTTTTCCTCAAGTCTACTAACACATCTCCAGACAATGGACTTATATCCTCGGTTGTTCCAATGAACCCGCCTGTAAATTTCTCCGCACTCTCCGCAGTACACGATACTAGAAAGAGCGTATTTACTGCTGTATACTCTCTTCTTTCCGCCTTTTCCTGAATGCAAATTTGCTCTTCGAACCATTTCTTCCTGAACCTGCATGAAAATTTCACGCGGGATAATAGGTTCATGGCTGTTTTCTACATAATACTGAGGAACAATACCGTTATTAACCACCCGTTTCTTTGAGAGGAAATCAACTGTGTAAGTCTTTTGTAGTAGCGCGTCACCGATATACTTTTCATTTTGCAGTATCTTCCTCAGCGTTTCCGGTCTCCACTTTGGTTTATTGGCCGCAGTAAGAATTCCGTCTGCTTCCAGACCTCGTGCTATCTGCAGAAGGCTTGCTCCTTCAAGATACTCACGGTAGATACGCTTTACCACTTCCGCTTCTTCAGGAACAATAACCAGCCGTTTATTGTCGTCTTTCGTGTATCCTAAAAACCTCTTGTGATTGACTTGTATTTCCCCTTGCTGGTAACGGTATTGAATGCCCAGCTTCACGTTTTGGCTTAAGGACTGGCTTTCCTGCTGAGCCAATGATGCCATGATGGTGAGCATGATCTCACCTTTGGAGTCCATGGTGTTAATGTTCTCTTTTTCAAAGAAAACAGGAATGTTTTTATCTTTTAGCTGCCGGATATATTTCAAACAATCCAGCGTATTTCTGGCAAATCGGCTGATGGACTTGGTTATAATCATATCGATTTTGCCTTCCATACATTCTTCAATCATGCGGTTAAATTCCTCACGCTTTTTGGTATTTGTTCCCGAGATTCCATCATCCGCAAATATTCCGGCCAGCTCCCATTCGGGATTATTATTAATGTAGTTCGTGTAATGCTCAATCTGCACCTCATAGCTGGTAGCCTGCTCATCGCTGTCAGTAGATACCCGGCAGTAAGCAGCGACACGTAGTTTCGGTCTAGTTTCGGTTTTTATGTTATTTCCAATACGGGTACGTGCCGGTATTACTGTAACATTTCTATTAATCGCCATCTATTGTCACCTCACTTTCTATTAAACTGTAAGCATATTCTGCTTGTTTAAATGGATCGTCATAAAGCTGTTTTGGTGTAGGGACTGTGAAATTCAGAGATTGGGATACATCCTCTTTCATTTTGGGTTTTCGTATTCTGCCAAGCATCTGAGCCCGCCTTAACCTTTCTGCCTGGGCCTGTTCAAAAGTGTATTTGTCGATAATCGGAGGATAGTACTCATCCCCAAGATACTTCTTATTCGTCAGCATTTTGGTAATAGTTGCATGATAACGGTTAATACCTGCTTTTTTCGAAGCATCTCTTAAAGAAAGTCCCGAGAGATATGCTTGATACAAATTCCTTATCTGTACTGCCTTCATCTCATCGATGACTGCTTTTCCATTTTGGATAACATATCCGTAAGGTGTATGACCCACTTATCTCACCAGCCTTTCCTTGAGCGTAACTCCGCATTTCATTTTGAAGCCTATCTCCGCCTGTGAGAAAACAATGATTTTTTCTACATATCGGTTAAAAAGTTCTTCATCAAAGCAATCAATTAAATCTGCCTTTGCAACATACTTTAAGAGCTGCTCTACTTCTGCCACCATAGTCATTCCACCGTTAATTGAACGGGAAAGGGCTTCTTTTTGGTCTTTCAGCATTTCTGCTTCCTTACACAGTACATAATTCTGTTTATTAAAAAGAGCAGGTTCTAGGTATCCTTTTGTCATAAGACTCATCAGCACCTGACTCCGCTTCATATTATCTTCGATCTTCGTTTCAAGTTCCTGCATTTGAACAAGATTATCTGAATAGTTTACCGCCCTTAAGCTTTGTAATAATGGTTTAAGAACAATCTTATGCCCGAAGATGAGCTTATTGATCATAGTTACAAAGGCCTGATAAATTGCGTCCTCTCGAATAAAACGCATCGAACACGCTGTAACAGTGCGGATATGTTTGGAACAGCACCAGGCAATATATTTGCCATTGCCGCTGCCATGAATTCTTCGTTTAAAAGTACTCCCACATTCAGAACACCTTATCTTTCCAGAGAGGGGATAGCGGTTTAGGTATTTGCTGCTTCCTTTTTTGACTCCTTTTTCTTTTCCACGTTGGTTTAAAACCTCTTCTACAGCTTCGAAATCCTCTTTGCTGATAATTGCCTCATGGTGATTTTCAATTAGGTACCGATCCCTTTCGCCGTAGTTATAATGCCTGTTAAAATGCTCATCCGTATAGGTTTTTTGTAGTATCACATCACCGATATACTTTTCATTGCCAAGAATGCCTCGAATGGTAGTAGCCGTCCAGTGATTTCCCCTCTTCGCAGCAATCCCATCAGCATTCAAGCCATCGGCAATTTTCTGGGTTCCTTTCCCGGATAAGGCTTCAGAAAATATACGCTTAATAACTTCTGCCTGTTCTTTATTTACAACAATATGACCATCCACATAATCATACCCGTAGGGCGGATATGACAGCTTATATGTCCCATTTCTAAACCGCCTCTGAATGGACCATTTATTATTCTCTGAAATAGAAATAGATTCGCTTTCGGCTAAGCTGCTTAATATAGTCAGCATCAGCTCACTGTCCATGGAGCCGGTGTTGATGTTTTCCTTCTCGAAGTAAATGAAGACTCCAAGATCCGTCAGCTTTCTTACAAGTTCCAGGAAGTCTGTAGTATTTCTTGCGAATCTGCTGATGGACTTAGTCATAATAAAATCTATCTTCTTGTTTTCACAGTCTGATATGAGCCGTAACAATCCCGTCCGCTTCTCTTTTTTCGTGCCAGTAATTCCTTCATCATAATAAATGCCTGCAAACTCCCATTCCGGATTTGCCTTTATATAGGATTCATAGTGATTCTTTTGAGTTTCAATGCTGACTAACTGTTCATCGCTGTCTGTAGAAACTCGGGCATAAGCAGCAACTCGCAGTTTTGGTTTCATGGCGGCAAATGCCCTATCTTCTGATATTTTCGTTACCTTTCTCACCCTTTTCACCTCCCCTCGGGTATGTGACATATTACCTCTGAGTACCCTGTATATCAAGGATTTAAGGCATTATCTGTGCTAACATAGGGGAGAAAGATCTGCGATTAAGAGCCATAATTTTGTTAAATTCCACTTCCGAAATAATGCCTTTTTTCATCATCTGTTGGAGTATCTTTTCTGCTCTCCAGTAATCGAATTCCCTTTGAAGTTCATCTTCCGTCAAAGGCTTACGTTTTGAAACGGACGGTGTATTTGGCATATCTGTAATTTTTGTAATTTGCATATAGGTTGACCTCCAAATCTGCAGGAAAGGTTCCTGCACCTATATGCAAAAAAACAGTGCTATTCGAACCCCTAAAAGAGCATAAAAAAATAGCTCGAGGAGCTTTCATACCCCCCGAGCCATACATATCATCAATCGTATTTTATATAGGCGTCAGTAAACCCTGCCTTTTTTGCCCTCGCAAGTTGTACCTCGGCATTTGCTTTAACGGAATAAGCCCCAATCTGAACCCGATAGTACTTATTTGTTTTCGGTGTTGAAGGCTTAATCTCATTTTCTAAAGCCCTCTTTACATCGGCTCTAAAAGTATCCATGCTTTTACTATACTTAGAAAACCAGTTTTTTGGATCTCCATGATTACTGGCTATTCCTTTCTGGTATCCCTCATAGTGGCCGATGATATCCTTCTCGGTAAAACCGTAAAGCTTGCAAAGATACACGCAAAGTTCAATAGCTTCGTTGTAAACGGCACTAAAATACGAGGCATCGGTTAGGCTGTCCTCGCAAATCTCAAATCCAATATGTGTATCATTGGCGCTGCCTCCCGCATGCCAACCTCTGTAATTCCACGGAAGCGTCTGATAAGTGGCGATGCTTCCATCTGCCAATTTACCGATAAAGCCGTGGACGCAGACCTGCCGACCATCTGGTTTGTCTTGGTTCCAATGATTGTTATTCTGGTTTTTCCCAAGCAAGCCATCGTCCGGTCCAACATAGCGCTTCAGCCATGGATTATTCACTCCTGTCGAGTGCACCATGATGCCCTTCGGCGTGATTGTTTTGCCTGCCTTAAAACAGGCATTATTCGTAAGTATCAGCTTGCGCAGGTTCATAATAGATTCCTCCTTGCATTTTTCTTACACCTCAGCTGAAGGCGGCTTCGTGTCATCCCGCCCGTGCAGCTGCTGCAGTACCAACTTTAATTTTTCGGGGATTGGCAGTCCTAAGTGTGCTGCGTTTTCCAAAAGGGATATACCTTCGTTACTCAGGTAAAAGAAGATCACCGCAGTACGGACTGCACCGCCGCCAGTATCCCCGGCGACCCCTAGTATTTTTGTGTCGAGGATATGTCCCACACCTACCAGTGCAAAGATGAGTACTTTTTTTGCAATTCCCTTTGCGCCAATTTCACTGCATAAATTCTTATCCACTACGGCGCAAAGCACGCCGGTTAAGTAGTCGACAGCGACAAAGGCTATGAGTGCGTAAAGAAAACCGTCAAGTCCTCCGAGAAACCATCCCAGAAACGCACCGACAGCGGTAAAAAATATCTGTATCCAGTTCCAAACCGTATTCATGCTTAAGACCTCCGTTCATGCAATTGTGTATATAAAAACACCCCCAAGCAGGGGGAAAATAATTTTGAGCCTAAAGCGTAAGTATCAGATCATGAAGCTGCTGCATAACTGCAGCTTTTGGGCGGCCAGTTCCGATGGGCAACCAAGTAACATCTGGGTAATCAAAGTCTGACGAGGAGTCAAAATTGTTTAGTAGTGTGATAATCGGTTCTATGGCTTTGCGAATCTCGATAATGTGGAACGGCCAGTTCTTGATGCTAGTCTTTCCCGCCACAATTTCCTCGCTCCAGCTTACCGGTGCCATGCCATAATACTGGCGAACGGTATTGACGGCAGTTCTAAGCGTTAGGATATGCGCGGCCTTTACCCGTGTCATGTCCGCAGAGATTGTCTCAAAGGGCGACGGTAAAATCGTAAAGGTACGAATAACCTCCGGACTTGGTGATTCAATGTCGCTATCCAGACAACGAAAGGTTACCGTTTTGTTCCCGGTAGTCATGGTTTCAGCCTTATACACCGTATGAGCCACATTTCCAAGATAACCGCTCGTTGAAAACAATTCAGGATTGCTCACACTGTCCTTCCATGGCCCTGATCCTATCTTCACGCTCACAATCTGAGTCTGTCCGTCAGGCTCTACGCCGGTGGTAATAAGGAATCGCGGATTGATGTTGTAGGTCGCGCTCCCCGATAATGGGCATTCAATTATGGGTGTAGCTGGCGGACTGTTTTTCTTAACCGTATTACTAACTACATAAGCAGATACAGCACCCAATATATCCGTAACATTAATACGGTAGCGAGTGTAGGTTCCAGCTATACTTGATGGTGTCGCGGTATAGGTGCCGGAAGTGGCGGAACTTAGAATAGTAGTAACATATTCGTAAACCGACCACGAAACGCCATCGGTGGAAGTACTCTGCTGAATGACATATTGCTTGATGGTGCTGGTTCCTGGTGCTGCTCCGCTCCACGTTAGTGTTACGGTGTTTACTTCGTAAATAGCAGGATGAGCGGTAAAAGATGACGGCGCAGTTGGAAGGGTGTTTTTACGGACATTGTTACTCGAAACCGTCCAGTCAGAATAATAGTTTTCACCGGCTGTACCCCGCGTTTGTACACGAAAACGACGGTAGTCGCCGCGTATAGTAGGAGGACTGACGTTCACACTGCCACTGGTTAATGTGCTGCTTACCGTAGTCAGTGCGGACCATTCTCCCCATGTGCTATTATCAGATGAATCACTATACTGAATTTCATACGATGTTATAGCATTTCCCGCCCCACTTGACGCGCCGCTCCATAAGAGAGTGACGTTTCCTTCTGCAAGAGTTGCACTGACAGAGCACGAGGTCGGAGCACCGCAAGCCGTGATATCACAGTAAATGCTATTGCTGACTTTTTCGATGGAATAAACGTCCAGCGCGTCAATTGTCCAAATCCCATATTGGGTATAAGTTCCAGGTGTTCGCGATACTTCCGGGTTATACGTTCCACTGCTGGCTGATAAAAGAAGTGTAGTCAGTACAGTCCATGAAGTCCAGGTGCTGTTATCCGTTGATGTCCGACTTGCGATCATATAGCCCTTGATTGGGCTTGTGCCGCCCGATGCTCCGCTCCACGTCAGCGTAATCATCTCGTCGCTGTATGTGGCGGGAGATGCAACAGCCGTCGTTGCTGGACTCGGAGCTATATTTCTGCGGACGGAGTTCGTAGATATTTTCCAGCCGGAATAATAGCTTGCCCCCGCCGTACCGCGTGTCCTCATCTGAAATCTGCGGTAATATCCCTGCGTTGGGGAAGGCGCCACCGACACGCTCCCGCTGGTGGCCGTAGTGGTCACCGTAGTCAAGGCAGTCCAATGTCCCCACGTAGAGTTATTGCTGGATTCGCTATACTGTATCTCATAAGAGGAAATGGCATTGTTTGTACCGCTCGTCGCTCCGCTCCAAGAGAGGGTGACGTTACCTTCTGCGAGAGTTGCGCTGACCGAACATGATGTCGGTGCGCCGCAGGCAGTAGTCAAAAGTGGAGAACTTAACACCGTATAGCTGGAATTAGTAATCACGCCGGAGGTTAGTGGCAAACGTCCATCGGATTCGACTTTGAACGTCACCGGCTGTGTTGTATTACCCGTAGTGGAAGCGCATGTCACCGAAACATATCTTATTCTCGGCGTGGTTCCGTCCCAATTGTCACCATCCGCCGCCTTAATACGCACCTGCGAGGACGAGCCGTTTACGGTCATAGTGCAAAGCAGGGCGTAGCCACTGTGAATGTAAGATCCTGATGAACTGAGCGCAGCGGATATGGTGAAGTTGTATGTCATCTGGTTGTTGTTCGGGCGGCTCTTAGTATAGGTGATAGTGTAATAAACGGTCGGGCTGGAGCCCGCCTGCAGTGTTACGCCGTTAATATCCGCCAATGTCATTCACCTCCTATTCATAGACTGCCGTCACCAGCGAATTGACCGTCCCGCATAGGGTGGTATTTAGCCGGGTGTCAGTAATGTTATTTGCGACGATTGATGTGGCAGCAGCCGGTATAAGCACGTCTGCAATACCAAGTTCATAGACATCGCTGGTTCTTGTCAGCGCAGGAGCTACCGGTGTCGCGGCAGGAACCCCTGCAACAACCGCAAGGTGAATGCTTCGAGTGATGCGGCTTAAGCGCACCACAATCCGGTCAATGCGGGGATTACTTCCGTTTGCCGTTGCAAGCGGCAGGTTTAAATCCTCTGTATTCTCATAACGGTATCCGTTGATCCATGCACTTCCCGGTGCTACGCTCACTGCCAAGCCGATTCCGGGTGAGACCTGCAGGTTTGTCGCAACCGAGTAAAAAATGCCGTTTGAGACCAGGCTCCCAAAATATGCCGCGAAATCCGTCGCGTCATAGACCCGGTCACCGCTGGATGAATTGAAAAAACCACTTTTCTCCATACACCACTTCCTCCTTTTTAAATAGTTTTCGTATACTCTATAATCACGTAGCCCGTATATGCTGTCCGGTCATTGCCGGGTTCTATAACAATATTGGTTTTATCCGCGTAGAGACCGATTTGTGAGGCAAAGTTGTTGTACCGCGCAAGCGGTAAAGGCAAGAAGACCGTCCCGTTTGTCGCAAAACCGGATAAACTGACAACAGTGCTGAGATTTGATATGCCGTGCGCTACGCTTCCTGGTGTCGCATTCGGAAGCGAACCGAGATTTATCACTTTGCGATAAATCGTCTTGCCGTCTATCCATAGGCGGCCCGTATTTTGTTCTGTCGTGGAGTAGTCGGTTAAAGCCGCCGCAATTTTGGCAGCGGTAATCGTGCGATCCGCAATCTTCGCGCCTGTGACTGCTGCATTTGCAAGCTTCGCCGTGGTTACTGGTTCGTTGTTGATGTTCAGCCAGCTCGCCTGACCGGACGGGTTGTTATATACAAAAAGAGAAATCACATAAAACGTCATGGTATTCCGACTAATAAAAAAGCCCATTGCCCGCTGATAGCCGTTTCCCGTATTGTCTCCGTTGTGCTTCATCAGAAAGACGTGTCCATCATCGCTTGGCTGGTCGCTGAACTTGTTGCCGCTCCACGATGTGAAGTACAGAGCGTCTCCTGGGACCATGTTGTGCAAGGCATATTGACCGACCGATGTAGTCCCTTCACCTACAGATACTTCAAGAGCGGGGAGTTTTCCGAAAAGATTGTTGATGGTGTCTACAACGTTATCCCCCTGGATTTCCACGTCTACATCCGTCAAGTTGCCCAGCGTTTCCTCTACAGCACCCAAGGTTCCCTCTACGGTGCTCAGGGCTTCCGCCACCTCGGATATACCGGTCTGGGCTGATAGTGCCGTTTTAACTTGGCTCATATCAGAGCGGATTTTCTGTGCTATTGTAAGTTCAGCCTTCCCAAACACCACGCTGATACTCTGGCCTTCAGCGTCATATGTTTCTTCGACTTCGGTGATGCGTGTTGTCATGGATACGCCCCATGTCTTCGAGATGATTTTAACGGTCTGTCCAAGGTCGAAGTCTATCTTGTATGTGAGATTGCCGTGAGGGTTGACCGATGTGTCGAACGAATAACGTATCGCCAACTCGCTCAGCTTGCTCTGACCCCGGAAGGTCAACGCACGGATGTAATCCTCTCCGAAGTCGTCTGCTCGCAGGTCTTTGGCGTCCACGAAGATCTCGCGGCGGGTCTCCCCAGAACCGCTTGTAATGGCGACAAATGTCCGATCTGCGCCTTCACCCTCGCCTCCGATAAGCGCGGTGTTGGCATAATCCATCGCACTCTCTCTATATATCTGTTCAGTCAGGTTCTCGTACTCCTTGGAGAACACCGCCTGGGAATCGACTCCGTTATACAGCGTCACCGTAAAGATACCTTTCGCCGGAGTGAATACAGTCTTGATGCCGATATCTGAAGCGTCACAAAGTTCCGTTACAACCTCCATTAGGTTTCGGTATGAAATCTGGGCGCTGATTGGTATGTTAAGACACGGAGATGAGAAGTTTATGCCGGTGATTTGCCGCTCCGTGTCGGAAGGGTTAATAAGGTTGTTATTTAAAAGCTGTTCCACACAAGCCGAAAGGTCACCAGACAGCTTCTCCGTTTTCCACACAATGCGCCGGGCGAGAAAGGAGGTAGCGAAACGGCCGCTTACAGTGATGATCTCCCGGTCGGTCTGAGACAGTTCAAGATGCTCGATAATCCCGGCTTCCTCGTCATCGCTCTTCCAGATAATATTCCCTTCCTGCAGGAGCGCAGAGTTTTCCGTTGTGGCTATAGCTTTTAGTTCAAAAGAACCACATTGCGAGTAACGTCGCGTCCAGCGCAAGTATTCGAATGACTCCACGATACCCGCAAGCTCTCGGTTTGAATTGTAGATATACAGTTCCATACTCACACCCCCAGAAACTGCGGCCGGTAGTAAATGCTAACCTCCAGCAGTTCCATATTGACTGAAGCGTCGTAACGCAAGGTGTTATGTCCTGCGGCAAGCTGGAAGAACGCCGAATTGGTGTCCAGCAGCGAAAAAACATTCGTTACCGTCGAGCCATCGATCCTGACTACGCGCTTACCAGCGAAATGGGTATATACACGCAGTTCATCTCCTGCGCTCATCGTCGTTAAGAGACGGATGTATTCCCCGGTATCCATGTTCAGCAGTTCCGGGTTCGTCACCGTACCCAGTGCCCGGAACACGATCTCACAACCACAGGACACATCACCGATGTTGTCCACCGTGATGATTTGGCTGGGTTGGCGCATTCCAAATTCCATGCCACTTTCGGGTATTTCCAGTTCAAACTCAAACAGTGGTATCCAAGACGCTAATTCCTCACGCACCTCATCCGGCATCTCGAAGAAGGGTGACGGGCAGAGCAGGCTGACAAAAAATTTGGGTATCCGCTGCCGGGTGGAAACGGTAAAACCTGCCTCCTCCACCACACAGGAAATTTGCCATCCCCGGTACAGGAGCGTCCCGCGCAGCTTCGGGTTGAATATCTGGAGGAATTGCTTTCTCCTCATATAGGTCTCGTCGGGTGTATCCGCTATGACCGTACCCTCCAGCGTGATGTTGCGCATATCCAGCGTGGAGGAGATGTAAAAAGCGCCGTCTTGCTCCGGCGCTTTGAAGGTGTTGACGGTCTGGCGTATGTTGCCAGTGCCGTCTATCTTGGTAAGAAAATACGGGCGGCTCTGTTTGAGCGTGATGCTCTCGCCGCCTGCGTTGGTGTATGTCAATTCCATAGCCGTACCTCCCCCTTTAAAATTCAAGGGCCAGTTTACGCGACAGGTTCTTGAACTCCCTCGCCAGTTCTTTTTCAGATAGGGCCTTAGGTGTCACCACTGAGATATTTTGCGTGATGCTTGTACCAGCAGGAACAGCGTCGCCCTGCCCGGATATACGTCCGTAATTCAAATTAAAGCTTGTGGGTATAGCGTTTTGCATATCCCTTGAAACTGCTGCCATTGCATCCTCAAAGCCCACGCCGATGCCTTCGCCCATATTTCGGCCAATTCCGGCAAACAGAGTTGAGGGAGAATGGATGCCGAAAAAGTCCTTAATCCGGGACACAACATTCCCGAAAAACCCTGATATTTTATTCCACAGCCACGCCCCTGCGTCCGAAATCCCCTGCCACAAACCTTTGATCAGGTTGCCTCCTACTTGGGCCATTTGGCTTATATAGCCCGTAAACGCTTTAACCAATCCGGCTATGATCTGCGGCACTGCCTTTACTACCTGCACAATTATCGTGGGCAGGTTTGCAATCAGTGCGACAAACAGCTGAACACCCGCTAGAATGATCTTGTCAATGTTACCGACGATGGCGTTCACTAGCGAGGTTACAATTTTGGGAATTGCTGTGACTACAGTGGTTATAATCTGCGGAAGTGCCTGAATCAGCGAAACCAGAAGCCGAATACCTGCATCTATAATCATAGGAATAGACCCGATTACTGCGCTGATGATGCTGTCGATGATTTGCGGAATCGCCTTCACAATCGCAGTAATAATGGTAGGCAATGCTGTCACCAGTGAAGTCAGCAATTTAATACCTGCATCGATGATCTGAGGGATGGATTTTATCAGAAAATCCACCAGCGCTGCGATGATGGCAGGAAGAGCAGCTATAAGCTGAGGTATTGCATCCACCAGCCCCTGAGCCAATCCAATAATCAATTGCAAAGCTGCGTCCAGGATCAAGGGTATGTTTTCAATCAGTCCCCGGACAATTTGCATCACAGCGGACACGGCAGCTGGTATCAACTGTGGCAGGGCTTTTGCGATACCATTTACAATTGTGCCTATCATCTGCACTGCGGCTGTGGTGAGCGCAGGTAAAGCTGCAATAAGGCCATTCACCAGCGTCATCAACAGAAGCACAGCCGCCTCGGTGATTTGCGGAAGTGCAGCAGTCAAACCCTGCACCAGCGAAATGATGATCTGAGAAGCCATATCAACCACTATGGGAAGCTGCTCCGAAATAAACTTTACAGCTTCCTGCAGAATACTGCCGAAAGCGTCGATTAGCCCCTTTGCGCCATCCTTCTCGAAGGCGACAGAAAGTTCCTCGACCCAGCCATTTACCATTGGGAGAACAGTACCGGAGAGCATTGTGCTTAATCCTTCAGCGAGTTGTCCTTTTAGGGACGCTACGTTGTCCTCCAAGGTTGACAGCTGCCCCGACAAGGTCTTTGACTGAGCTTCCATGGCACCGTAAAAACGTCCTCCTTCAGCGGTTGCCGATTCGAAGGCATCTGCCAGCATTTCAGTCGAAATACCACCCTTGGCCATTTCTTCTTTTAGTTCACCGATGGATTTGCCCGTTTTTCGGGAGATTTCCTCAAGAGGGTTAAATCCGGCATTAATCATCTGCATAAGGTCTTGACCGGTGAGCTTACCCGTTGAGGAAGCCTGTGCAAACGCTAAAGTCAGACTCTTGAAGTTTTCAACATTGCCTTGGGAGATATCACCGAGCTGCTTCATGTGTTTTTGCGCGTCCTCAGCAGTCATTCCAAAGCTCATCAAAGTCTGAACCGCACTCGCGAGGTCTTGCATCCCAAATGGCGTAGCGGCAGCTTCCTTTTTTAAATCGTTGACTAATTTTTGCGCCTTAGCTTGATCACCCAACATAGTGGTAAAGGAGGATGTATAACTTTCCATCTGCGCATTGTACTCAATACCGTCCTTCATAGCCCCAATAAAGGCTTTGCCAATACCGGCGATAGCACTGCCCAGTGCTTTAATGCCACCAATAATCGCCTCGGATAGGAGATTGGCTTTTAGCATATCGCCAAACACAGAGGTTTTCTTACCCGCATCGTCCACTTCGTCGCCTAGATTATTCACATTATCAGCAAGATCATTAGCAGCATCAGCGGCATCTTCCATGTTCTGAGCACTATCGTCCGTACTGTTGGCATGGTCATGCAGTACTTTGTTGTTTTCTTCCAGTTCCCGTTCCATGCCGTTGAGTTCTGCTTGGGCTTTGTTAAGCTGTATCTGCCAGTTCTGCGTGCGCCGGTCGTTCTCGCCGAAGGAAGATGAGGCATTATCTAGCGCGGCTTTGAGGGTTGAAATCTTTTCTTTCTGCACATCAATTTCTTTATTTAAAACCGCATTACGAGCGGTGAGTGCCTGTACAGACTTGTCATTTTTATCAAATTGACTGGTCACAAGGGTCATCTCGCTGCCCAGAACCTTAAATGCCTGATTGATGTCCGCGAGAGCCTTTTTAAATTCCTTCTCGCCCTCAATGCCGATTTTTAACCCAAAATTATCCGCCATGCCTTCACCTCCTCCTATATACCCGGCGGTATAATATCATCAATCGTACGGTTTTTCTTTGGCTTCTCGATGCCAAGGAACTGCTTGTGACAGGCCCATAGGTCTAGAAACAGACCGATAGGCATAAGCCAAAAACCCTCGTCACTCATGCCCATCTGCACCGTGCCATAATAATAAAGCCGGGTAAAGACTTCCTCGTCCGTTACCCGACTTCCGCGTTTTTTGGGGTTTCTTCTTGGCTTTCCACATTGCGCTTTGTGCCCCTGAACATCGCTTCGGTTATAGCATTTTTATATGCCGCCAAGTCTAGCGGCGAGGTAAGAAGCTCAACCTCCTCCTCGGTAAGCAAATCCTCAGGTGTATTCTTATTTTTGAGGTTACGGATAAGGATGGACTGGTTGGCTAAAAGTGTTAAAAGCCAAACAATCTCATCCAATGCCATCTCAAAGTTTTCTGATTTCATTAGTTTTTCTCCGAGGTTTTCAAGCCCGCCGTAACGACTCGCAATCATTTTTGTCGCGCGAGTGGTTAGAATTAGTTCATGCTCTTTGCCGCCGATATTAATGACGGCACTTCTCTCATTATCCATAGTTAGCCCTCCTAAGGTTCCGGCGTGTAAACCGGTTCGTAGACCTGCGAGAACCAGCCGGTGATGGTAGCGGAAGAAACACCTGGGTCGCCTTCGGTGACCTCAGCTTTCCATGGGTGCTTGCCCATACCGTCAAGCTTATTCCTGCGCATAACCGTCCCCTCGATGGTGGGCGTGGAGAAGGTGATGGAATCAGCCTTGGTCTGCAGGTTCGTAGCAGGGAGTCCAAACTTCACGCGGTAGAGCCAGAAATAACGGTATGTGCCGTTAGCCTTCTGTGCGCGGAAGCCCACCGCAACGGGTGTCCCCACGTTCTCGCTGGCCGAAATCAGTACGCCATTGTCGTCCGTGGTGGCGCCGGTCAGATCCGCCGCAACCGTGGGGCCGATGTCATCTACTCCAAGGGTAAGTGTACCGCTGTTGAAGTCCTTGACGACCTCGGCAGCGCCATCATCCGCATACAGGATCGCCTCCACCAGTTCCACCGAGAGCTCAGCGGTAATGGCTTTGGCGAGGACGGTAGGCGGTCCGTAGGTTTCTTCGCCGTTGACGTCCTCGGTTATTTTTGAATAGTACAGTCTGTCAAGACCGATAGTTGCCATAGTGTTATTCCTCCAATCCATAGTTTTTCGCCACGTCGATGGCGTAATGGTGATACCCTGTATCGTCCTCGTGACCGATATATCGGTGTTCAGTCACCGTGAAATCCGCATTCAGCAAAGCCGTTATGATCTGCTTTTTGCGCAGCCGGTAGTTGCCCTTTGAAAACAGCGATATCCGCGCTTCCTGCACCTCAAACCCGGGGCGGTTATCCGCGTGGACTTCGAAGATGTCCGAAAGCGGGAGAATGACGACATACTCATCCGGTGCCTTGCCTGAAAAAACGCCGGTCTCCACGGGAAGCGGTATGGCAGATACAAGGGTATTCAGTTCCGATAAAATGCTCATAGCTTGCCGATCTCCTCCTCCAGTTTAGCGATCATCGCATCGGTGCAAGGTTTCCGGGACGCGGTTCTCGCAGGCTTCAGGAAAGGTTTTGCGGGCTGGCCGTGTTTGCCGTATTCGATGATGTTGGCAATTTTGGCGTTGCTCCCTCCATCCGAACGCGGCTCTGCAAAACCCACTTTCACATTATAGTTGCCATCCCTATCCTGCTTTGCAGCCGTGACACCAAGGGAAGAGAGCAGCTCGCCCGTGGACTCGGAAGGGTATTTCGTGTTCTTGCCGATCACCATGCGCAGATTGCCTTTGACCTTCTCCAGCACAACAGCACCTCCGACTTCCAGCACCTTGGGGATGATCACGTCGGTCTGGTCGGCCAGCCGGGATACCTTCAAAAGGAAGTCCTCCGGCATCTTTACGTTGACTTTTGCCATATCCATCACCTCACAGTAGGTTCCAGCTTCTCGGCCAAAACCTCAACATACATTCCCCGACCTCTTACATCCTCAACATTTAGAACCCGGTACCTGCCGTCAGCACAGACAATGATCATTTCCGTTGTGATCTTAAGTCCAGAGATTTTCCTGAACCTAAACAGTGAGGATGCAGAGGAAAACGCCGCCATATTTGCCCACCACTCGTTACCGTGCCGATCTTCTTTATAAGCGCGCATACTGGCAAGGATAGTGTCACTTGTTCTGGCAAAACCCTCGCTGTCCTTGGCCGTAACTGTACTTATAATGTCAATGAAGGTGGTCATCTTTCCGAAACTCATATTCATACACCCCACTCCCGGTCAAGCCGCAGGAGCATATTGACCGTGTTCCATACCTGCTGACCCGCCTGTACATTGTCCGCAAAAAATCCAGCCGTCGAGCCATCCCTGCTTTCATAGAAATGGCTCGACAACATAATCACTGCTTGTTCTGTCGTAGGCGGCATGGCATGGGTTTCATAATAACCCTCAGGGATATGCTGATAACTCTGCGCATAGGACACGGCAGCGGTGATGAATCCAATAAGAAGGTCATCGTCCTCGTTATGCGTCAAGATTAAGTTCGCCTTTACCTTAGGTAAGAGATTATCTGCTACTGCCATGCCGCCAACCTCCTTTTATATTCCACCTTCATCGGCTTCCATCAGCCCCGCCGCTTTCAGTTTAGAGAGCAGTGCATTGAAGTCAGCTTGGAGAGTGGCCACATCTGTGGCAGTGCTATCCATCTGGTTCTCGGCAATAGGGAGCCCTTTTACAGAGGCTCCCGGCAGGATTTCCAGTTCTCCTCCAATTACCCACTTCTCGCCGCCCTGTTCCATGTAGTTCTTCGTGTTATAACTCATAGCTTTAGCCCTCCGTTATGCCTTCTGCTGGAGCACCTTGACGGCCTCTGGCAGGATAAGCTTGCCATCCACACGTTGAGTAGCGATGAAGCCCACCTGTCCCGTAGCGGCAAAGAGTTCATTTAAACGCTTGAATACTCGTCCCTGACGGTCAGCCACCCAGTAATAGCCAAAGTCGCCGAACACCACGGTCTTTGCCCCTGCCGCAATGGTGGGAACATATGCCGAGGTGTACAGCGGACGGTTGAGGATGGTATCGGGTGTTCCCGCCTGGATGGATGGCTGCCAGAGGTACTGCCCATTGCCGTCTTTCAGCTTGCGGATGGCCTTAACAGTGGCATCGTTCATCACAAAAACCGCATTATTGCGGTAAGGTGCTTTTAGGCTGTAGAACAAATCCAACATCTCGTCCATCGTAATGGCTGTCGCACTTCCTGCGGTCACACCAACCTGCCCGCCTCCCGTGGAGTTCAGAAGTCCCGTCGGCTTTCCTATACCATCACCAACGAAGAAGGCTTCCTCCTCCTTGTTACCAATACGCCTTGCAAACTCTTTCGTAATATAGCTTTCAAGATTGAAAACGGAATCGTTTAAAAGTTCCTCGGAGACCTTAATCATCGTCGCCAGCTTGTAGGCACCAATGGAAACCTGCCCGAAGCTGTCATCACTTTCAGGGATAACTCCCTCCTCATCAACCCAGCTTGCAGTACCTTTGCTTGCCACTACAGGAATTTTGCGGTCACCGGAAGAGGTGGTGATAACATTGGCCAGCTTACGGAAGATATTTTCTTCCTCCAACGCTTCCACAAGGGTGCGCTCGAATTCGTCCGGCACGAGATAACCACCTTCGGAATCAGTGCCAATCTTCAGGGCATTCCTGACCTCATAACTGACATTGTCGCGCATAGCGTTCCAGAATGCCTTTTTATATTCAGCGCTAGCACGGCCGGTTTTTTCATCACCAGTTCTAGTGGGTGAGTTAGTAATAGGGTTACTGGTCGATTTCTCCAATTCAAGATCGATAGCCGCCTGACGCTCCAGACGCTCGATTTCCTTGCCGAGTGCCACGACGTCAGCTTCCATCTTGTCATAGGTAGCAGTATCCTCGGCAGACAAAAGCCCATCTCCGCCACGTTTGGTATCAAGGAACGCCTTGGCCGCGTCCCATGCCTTAGCGCGCTTCTCGCGCAATTCCAGAATTTTGCTCATTGTGATTTCCTCCTTCAAATTAGTGAGAAATTAAAGAAAGCCGCTTATACAGCGACTCTATCGGGGTACCAGTTTTCGGTTGTTGGTGCTTCGGCAGCTTGCGGATAAGCGAGTTGGTGACTGCCATCCGGCTAAAGATGAGACTATCCGCCAAATCAGGCTGCTCACTCTCCATAAACATGACCTTGTCGGCGAAACCAAGCTCAATGGCTTTATTCGCATTCATCCACGTCTCCGCATCCATCAGATGAGAGAGTTTGGTGCGGGAAAGTCCTGATTTCAACTCATAGGCATTAATGATGCTTTCCTTAACCTCATCCAACAATGCTTTGGCACGCAGCATTTCTTCGCTGTCGCCGATGGCAATGGTCGAGGGGTTATGGATCATGAGCATGGATACGGGCGACATATACACTTCGCCGCCTGCCATTGCTATGACCGAGGCGGCACTTGCCGCAAGCCCATCGATTTTTACAGTGACTTTTCCGCTATATTCCATAAGCATGTTGTAAATCTGGGCTGCTGCAAACACGTCACCTCCAGGCGAGTTGATCCATACTGTAACATTGCCGGTTCCAGCCATTAGTTCATCCTTGAACAGCTTTGGTGTGACCTCATCGCCCCACCAGGTTTCTTCGGCGATTATTCCGTAAAGATAGAGGGTACGTTCCTCATCGGAATCCCTTACCCAATTCCAGAATTTTCTCATTGTCCGTTATCCTCCTTGGCATAAAAATTTCCCGCTTGTGAGAGCGGGAGCATATTGCCGTTGACCAGATATAAGTCGCCGCCATCCTCAGCGGGGATGCGGTTCATGTCCTCCAGTTCCCGGATGTCATTTGCCGACAGCCAGCCATTCTGCCGCCCAACAGCGTAACCATTCATCCGGCTTTGGTAATCACCGCGAAGCAGGCCATCCAGGTTGAACTTGATGAACAGCGACGGCTTCTCGGAAGGCAGGATGAGCGACTGCTGAAGCGACTGCTCCCAGCGCACCACCCACGGGTTAAGCGTATACTTCACAAACTCAAGGCTCTGCTGCTCGATGTTGGAGAAGCTGGACTTCTCAAGGTCGCCCACCATATGGGGCGGTATCCTAAAAATGCGGGCGATTTCATTGATTTGGAACTTCCTCGTCTCCAGAAATTGCGCTTGCTCCGGCGGGATGCCAATAGCCTGAAACTTCATTCCTTCCTCCAGAACCGCCAACCTGTGTGCATTGCCACTGCCTTGATAGGCACTGTTCCAGCTATCCTTGACCCGCTGGATGTCCTTGATCACACCCGGATGTTCCAGCACACCGCCTGGATTGGCACCGTTGGCGAAGAACGTCGCGCCGTACTCCTCAGTGGCAAGTGCCATGCCAATGGCATTTTTTGCCATTGCAATGGGACTATAACCAATGAGTCCATCAAAGCCTAGGCCGGGAATGTGGAGTATCTGATCCTTACGAAGTATGACATAGCCGCCTTTCGGCTTTTGACCATTTTCGTCGGCGTCGCGGTAATAGGTGTATATCAGTTCGCCATTTTGGGCTCGGCTGACTTCCATCTTGTTCGGGAGCAGAGGATATAGTGCAACTGCCTGCCCACGCCCATTTCGAACCACTTGTGCGTAAGCATTGCCCCAAAGTAAAAGATGACTCATCAGTGTTTCTCGAAAGACGAATGAAGTCATCTCCGGATTGGGTTCGTTATGGAGCAGATAATACAGCGGGTGCTGACTTATGCGTTCTTTGCCACCGTCCAATCGGTAACGATAAATGTGCAGTGGCAGTCCAGCTATGGCTTCAGCCAGAATCCTCACGCAGGCATACACTGCCGTGGCCTGCATGGCAGTCCGCTCGTTAACCGTTTTGCCCGACGTAGTGCCACCGAACAGAAACGAAAATGCACTGCCCACACGGTTTTGCGGTTTATCTCTTGAACGGAACAGTCCTTTTAATAGTTTCATAGGCATCACCTCCGAAAAACATTTTTCCACCATATCAACAATCGCTGAAGTTAAAGGATTAGTAAACCTCTCTCGTTGTACACTGAATTGCCGCCATTGCCGGAGCCGCAGCGGATGGCGCGGTCGAGTGCCATAATGGTCGCCACCGCACCATCTATTCTTTCTGTGCTTTTTTCCTTGTCCGGCTTTATGTTGCCCGCCGGGTCGGTCTTAATATAGATGTTATCCATCATCCACCGAAGAACGGGATGCCCGCCGTGGGCTATTTTCTCCTCCAGCGTCAACTTCATCAGTTCTTTGGTGGGCGGCGACATATCTTTAAATCCCTGACCGAAGGGAACCACCGTAAAGCCCAGACCTTCAAGGTTCTGTACCATCTGAACAGCGCCCCAGCGGTCAAAAGCAATTTCGCGGATATTGTACTTTTCGCCCAGCTCTTCAATGAACCGCTCAATATAGCCGTAATGTACCACGTTGCCCTCTGTGGTCTTAAGATGTCCCTGCTTCTCCCAAAGGTCGTATTGCACATGGTCTCGCCTGACCCGCAGATCGATGTTGTCCTCAGGCATCCAGAAATACGGAAGGACGATGTATTTATCGGTTTCTTCTTCCGGTGGGAACACCAGCACAAAGGCCGTAATATCCGTGGTGGAGGACAGGTCAAGTCCGCCGTAACATACCCGGCCTTCAAGACTCGCCGGATCAACAGGGAATGCACAGGCATCCCACTTTGCCATCGGCATCCAACGGACAGCTTGTTTAACCCACTGGTTCAGACGCAATTGCCGGAAGCTATTCTCCTCGGCGGGGTTCTGCTTAGCACTTTCGCAGGCAGCTTTCACCTTGTCGATGCCGACTGTGATGCCTAAGCTGGGATTTGCTTTCTTCCACACCTTAGGGTCAGTCCAATCATCCTCTTCCTTAGCCCCGTATATCACAGGATAGAAGGTAGGATCATACTTTCTTCCCTCTATGATGTCCAGAGCTTTTTGGTGCGTTTCGTAGCAGATACTCTGGGTGTCCGTTCCCGCCGTGGTGATAAGAAAATACAACGGCTGCATCCTCGCATCGCCAGAACCTTTTGTCATGACATCAAACAGTTTCCGGTTTGGCTGAGTATGAAGTTCATCGAATACAACACCGTGTATATTAAAGCCGTGTTTAGAGTAAGCTTCAGCCGATAGTACCTGATAGAAGCTGTTGGTCGGCAGGTATACCAGCCGCTTAGTGGAAGCCAGCAGCTTTACGCGCTTGTTAAGTGCAGGGCACATCCGTACCATATCGGCAGCGACTTCGAATACGATAGAAGCCTGCTGCCGATCGGCGGCGCAACCGTACACCTCTGCCCGCTCCTCACCGTCACCGCATGTGAGGAGAAGTGCGATTGCCGCAGCAAGCTCGCTTTTTCCCATCTTTTTAGGTATTTCTACATACGCCGTGTTAAACTGGCGGTATCCATTCGGCTTTAAGATACCGAACAAATCACGGACTATTTGCTCCTGCCAGTCGATGAGTTCAAAAGGCTTTCCCGCCCATGAACCTTTAGTATGGGAGAGCGCTTCGATAAAAGACACGGCGTAATCGGCAGCATCCTTGTCATAATATGACCCCTCAGCTATAAAGGCGGTCGGCTTATATTTTTTCAGTTTTCGCATAGGCACCGCCTCTCTTATGAAAATGGGCAAAAGAAAAAGAGCCTACTTAGAAGCTCTTTACATTTGCCCTGTTTTTATTGCTTAATTACAACGTTTCATTCCACTTCGCCGGTCAGTATGAAGTGGGCATATTCAGCTTTATGTTCTGTCAAATATACCACCAATTCATAAAAGCCGCGTTCATTGGCTTCATACTGGACTCAGTTCACATCAAACATGTTCGTAACCCCGCTTTCCCGGATGGAAAGGATTTGCTCCTTAATTCTCTCATTCACAGGCTGCTTCCTCCGTATCCACCGAGTCAGTTGTTGCTTTGCGCAGGATATCCACATCAAAGCCCGCGCTCTTATAGCCTTCCAAAATTGTACTGTAATAATAGCAACTCGGCTGACCCAGCGGTCTTCCATCGTTCATGATGTAGACCATTGCGGTAACGGATTTGCCGTTTAGCTTCACTTTCACATTTTCCTTGCGATAAAGGAACGGCCATCCCTCGTAGCGATCGAGTGCTGCTTCGTCGGCGGGCGTTATCTCCCAAACAAGCACAGGGACGCTGCCGCCTTTGAAAGGCTCAACGGTCGCCACAGCACCAGCATGTGCACCTCTAAAAAGGAGCCGCCAGCCTTTCATTTCGCTGGTGCCCAGCACCTTTGCGGTAGGGCAGCGTGACGCCATCTGCGAAAGGTTCAGATTGGAACCGTAAGCGATATAGAGTTTCTTATCCATAATCGATATCCTCTTTCCTCAAATTAGTCTTTTCGGGAGATTCAAGCCGCCCGAAACCGCCAGGCTGCCGAGCCGTCCAAATGAGCGGTTAAGTGTTCGCGGCAGTTTGCAAACTCCTCGCCGATGAAGCCAATGCGGTTAAGGTAAGTCCGCATGGCGAACTTCTCATTCTCAGTCTGCGGTTTCTTTGCTGAGGCACATTTCTGCGTCAGGGCCTGATGGTTAAGTGCCAGGGCAAGAACAATGTAGCTTCGGATCTTGCCCGCGTGGAGTTCGCTATTGAACCCCCGCAGTTCCACAGTGTGGTTGCCCGTGAAAAAGCTATGCAAATTTAGGAAGTGGTAGCGGCTGTGGTGGTAATGCCTGTCGCGGCTCTCGCTGTAGCCCGCGTACCAAATTTCCTCAATCTGTCTCATGGTCTTGGGTTTTTTGCGGTTCATCTTGTCAACCAGCAGGCTATCCATCTTCTTGCAGTAGCTCATCCGCTCAGGAGCAATTTGGAGCGCCTTGTAGAAAAGGTCGTTCTTGCTGACAATGATGTTAACAAAATTGCGGATGCTCCTAGGCGTGTGATTTGAGCCGTCAAGATGTATGTGAATCCCGCAGGATGGGTTGGCAAATGCTCCGGCCTTCCGAAGTTTGCGCACCAGTTCCTGCAAAGTATCAATATCCTCGCGGTAGGTAAGGATGGGGCTGACCAGTTCCACACTATATTCGCGGGTAGCTGCCACCTTCTTCCGACCTTGTTTCATTTGGCAGGAAATGCTACCATCGCTCATGAACCTCCAGACCCTGCCGTCCGGCGCGATGACTTTTTTGGTATCGTAATAATCGCCCGTGTTGGTGACTGTGCCTCCGAGGTACTCGGCCGCTGCCTTCGCCGCATCACCGCGCGTGATGCCCGTAAATTCAATTTCAATCCCGAATTTGTTTGTAAACATTGTGGTTTTCCTCCTTTTGAGTGGTGTGCGTTTGCCTTTCGGCATGTACATATATCACTCTAAAGGCCTTATATAGCAAGCATTATCAGAGGAAAAATCCACACAAATATATGGGTTGTGTATGTCTGCAAACTGTGTAATTTACAGTTTTCTAACAGCATCCTCACCGTATACGACACCGAGAGTTGAACCGCAGTCCCAACAGCAAAAGATAGTGCCGGTATCATCGATGAAGTCCACGGTGCCCCTATCACCTGGTTTCAGCTTGGAGTATGGATCATTCATACATACCAGTTCCACGCGTGTACCAGACGGGTATTGCTTGCGGAGCCGCTCCACAATCTCCATTGAGGGAAACTTATTCATCGGCAGTCACCTCTGCTTTAGGCGGCATGCCGTTCTTGAATGCACTGTTGCCTGAAAGGTTCTTTAGAAGCACTTTCCGTGCAGCCTTGTACTCGTCACCCACAAAGCCCAGTCTGATGAGGAATACGCGAAAGGCAAACTTCTCGTTCTCTACAGGCTTTTCTTTGGCCATCACACGCTTCTGCTCCTTGGCTGCCGCGCAAAGTGCACCTATAAACTGTGTGTAGGCTGCGACTGTTTCGCCGTTCGTATCGAACTTGAACCAAGGAAATTTAAGCGTTGTTTCTGTTCGCTCGATGGGGAGTGCGTCTGCTCCAATAGCTTTTTTAATAAGGGCCGCCTTACTTGCGACAAGCCTGTCGAGATTCTCAAGTGCTGTGTCTGTAAAACCCTCCAGCGGCATCTCAATGGTAAGGCTGTCGTTGGTTTCACATTTGAAGCCCCGCTCTGCAAGCCCATCCAGTATCCTTTCCACTTGCTCACTATCCATCATGTTGTCAAACGAGAGCGTGCCCTCCTTGTCGACGGTAAAACCACTGATCTCGTAGGCAAAGGTCGGTGCGCCCTTATATATTGCAGGACAGTCGGCAATTTCACTCACGGCATTTACCAGTTCCTTGCGTCTTGGACCAGTTACGTTAAATCTGATTTCCATTTTTGTAAGCCTCCTTTGCTTCTTTGGTGCTTACATATATCACTCTAAAGCTGTTAAATAGCAAGCTGTTTCTCTGAAAAATGTGTATTCCGGCTCTTTCTGTACCATCTCTATCGAGCAGAAATCACCGCTCCCGTCAAAGAGGCTATCCAACGTTAATTTGCGCTTCTTTGGGAGCTACCTCCGCAATGTCATGGTACCTATATTCGACACCATCTCTTAAAAGAAATACACCGTCTGATGAACCGACTTGCTCAATGTACCGCTTTACAATGACATCGCAGTATTTTTCATCAAGCTCTATCGTAAAGCAGATCCTATTGGATTGTTCGCAGGCAATTAATGTCGAACCAGAGCCGCCAAAGGGGTCAAGCACAATGCTATTTGTAAGGCTTGAATTCATAATCGGATAGGCAAGTAGGGCAACCGGCTTCATGGTCGGATGATCGGCATTCTTTTTCGGCTTATCAAACTCCCAGATGGTAGATTGCTTGCGGTCAGAATACCATAGGTGCTTGCCTTTCTTTTTCCACCCAAACAGTACCGGTTCGTGCTGCCACTGGTATGGTGAGCGGCCAAGAACAAGAGATTGCTTTTTCCATATACAGGTGCCGGAAAGATAGAATCCAGCATCTGCAAAAGCCCTTCTGAAATTCAAGCCTTCGGTATCAGCATGAAACACATATATACTGCCGTCCTGCGACAGAACATGTTCTGTATTCCTAAAAGCATCAAGCAGGAACTGATAAAAAGCATCGTTGCCCATATTGTCGTTTTTGATTTTTCCTGCTGAACCTTCATAGTTGACATTGTACGGCGGGTCAGTGACCACAAGGTTTGCTGTTTTACCATCCATCAAAGTATCAAAGGTTTCTTTCTTCGTACTGTCTCCGCAGACCAGCCGATGCCGTCCAAGTATCCATACATCCCCTAAACGCGAAACAGCGGGCTTTTTCAGCTCGCTGTCCACATCGAAATCATCTTCTTTAATTTTATCCCTGACACTATCCTTGAATAGGTCATCTATTTCGCCGGGTTCAAAACCAGTAAGTGAAACATCAAAATCCGCAGCATTTAAGTCTGTTATGAGAAGCGCCAATTTATCTTTGTCCCAATCACCGCTGATTTTATTAAGCGCTATGTTAAGTGCCTTTTCTTTTTCCTCATTCATCTCGATGATTACACATTCCACTTCGGTAATTCCCATGCTAATTAGCACCTTCAAACGCTGATGACCGCCGACCACATGACCCGTAGCCTTATTCCATATAATGGGTTCTACATATCCAAATTCTTCAAGGGATCGTTTCAGCTTTTCATACTCTGTATCTCCCGGTTTTAAGTCCTTCCTGGGATTATACTCGGCAGGGATGAGCTTCTCAATCTTTAACTTCTCTATCAGCATACTTCTCCACCGCCTTTCTAAACTCACTGTATTTATTTACATCCTCCCACGGGAACAGACAGCTATTAAAGTGGCCATAAACCGCTGTGTCGGAGTAAATCACATTTCTAAGACGCAGCTTTTCAAGCCTCTTCGCTATAGCACGTGTATGATGTCTGCTTCGTAGGCCGTTTGTCAATACTGCCGAGTAAGAACATTACTAGGGCGGAATGAAGAATGTGGACTCCACTAAGCAGCCAATACAACCTGATAAATGACATGTTCAAAATCATGCTTCAACTGGAGGAACCTTGGACATTAACCCATGTTGAGCTCAACGAGAAGGAAAAGACATGGCATTTGTTTGTCGATTTTAAGCCGGGCACACAATTTGCTTGCCCCAACTGCGGGGCCATGTGTACCGCTCATGACACGAAGGTAAAGACATGGCGTCATCTTGATTTCTGGGATTGGAAAACGTATCTGCATGCGCGTGTGCCCAGAACAGGCTGCGACGACTGCCATAAAGTAACCAGAGTACAGGTGCCTTGGGCCAGAGAGAATTCAAACTTCACGCTGTTGTTTGATTCTTGGGCCATGCGGCTGATGGCGGAAATGCCAGTCAACGCCGCCGCGCGTGAGCTGCGGGAGCATGACACGCGTATGTGGCGCATCTTCCATCATTACGTAGACAAGGCGATGGCAGAACTGGATTTAACGCGCGTGAAACGGATTGCGATCGATGAAACCTCCTCTCGCCGCGGCCATCGGTACATCACCCTCTTTGTCGACGCTGACGCCAAGATCGTCCTGTTTGCAACGGAAGGCAAAGGCATGGACACGCTGGGCCGATTCAAGGAACGGCTTGGAGCAAAAGGGGCATGTGCAGAGCAGATCGAAGAAGTCTGCTGCGATATGTCTCCGGCGTACATACGGGGTATCGAGAATTACTTTCCCAAAGCCCACATCACGTTCGATAAATTCCATGTCATGAAGATGGTGAACGAAGCACTTGACGACGTGCGAATTGCCGAGCAGAAGAAGACATCGGAGCTCAAGCACACCAAATACATTTGGCTGAAGAACGAAAAGGACCTCACGGCGGAGCAACAGGAAGCGTTGGCCAAGCTGAAAGACACCAACCTGCAAACAGGCCGTGCATATCGCTTAAAGCTGGCCCTGCAGGATTTCTGGAGTACGCCGCAAATTTATGCCGACGTTTATCTCAAGGAATGGATCGGCTGGGCTACCCGTTCGCAGCTTGAGCCGATGGTCAGCTTGGCCAAGACGATCAAGCAGCACGAAGAAGGTATCCTTCGTTGGTTCCACAGCAAAATGACCAATGGATTGCTTGAAGGCATAAACGGTCTCGTTCAAGCGGCGAAGCGACGCGCGCGCGGGTACCGTAACGTCGAGAATTTAATCACGATGGTCTACATGACGGCGAACAAGCTTCGTTTGAAGACGCTCGGTGCCTGCCGGGCACAATAACCCTTACCGCCTTGATACCCCGCCTCATAGGAAAAAGGAGCGGTCAAGCGATCTCCTTGACGGCTGCTTTTTCCTATGAGATCCTCCAAGCAAGCGGAAGGGTTATGACTCTTGTTAATAGCCATTAACACACGTAGTAGCGCGAAGAGCCCTTTTCAATGATTGCCGAGGGTCTTAAGTTGAAAACCTCCTGTGCCGCAAGGGTTAGTATCTCATCAGGCACAATACCGGTGTTTAGTGTGTTAACAGAAAAAGCCACCGGATTTGCCTTACCGATGGCGTAGGATACACCGACTTCACACCTTTTTGCATAGCCGCACCAAACTATATGCTTGGCTATGTATCGAGCCATATATGTGCCGCTTCTATCAACCTTGGTGGGATCTTTACCAGAAAGCGCTCCGCCGCCATGGGATGCAAGCCCCCCATAGGTATCCGCCATGATTTTTCTACCAGTCAAGCCTGTATCGGCAGCGGGGCCACCTTCGACAAATCTGCCGGACGGGTTTATAAGAATCTCAGTATCGTTATCAAAAGGAAAATCCTCAAAGTACTGCCAGAGGACATTGCTTAAAATATCTGAACGAAGCTCCTCTTGAGTTTTGTCCTCTTTATGCTGAACTGAAACGACTATAGTTTTTACTCTTACAGGAGTATCGCCGTCATATTCCACTGTAACCTGTGCTTTGCCATCTGGAAGAATGCCCTTAATAAGTTTACCTTTGCGGACATCATCCAACCGCTTCACGATACTATGTGAGAGTACTAGAGGAAGGGGGAGCATCTCTCGAGTTTCATTTGTTGCATAACCGTACATCGTGCCCTGGTCACCGGCACCCATAGAACCATACTGCTCGTTAATACCTTCTCTTGCTTCAAGTGCTGTATTAACACCAGCTGCAATATCCTGGCTCTGTCGATGCACAAATATATAAACCAAAAACTTCCATGGGTTGTATCCAACTTCCCGTAGCACATTTCGAACAATGTATCGGATATCGACTTTTTCGCTGCAGGTGATCTCGCCCGCTACGATAATTCTACCCTTGGTCACCATTACTTCACATGCTACTCTGGATGCCTTATCCTTACGAAGACAAGCTTCCAAAATGCTATCCGCAATGATGTCACAGAGCTTGTCTGGGTGACCGGAGCATACGCTTTCAGCTGTTAAAAATCTTTTGCTCATTTCACATCTCCAATCTATTTTTATTTGCCTTTACGGGCAGTGAGCAATCTTTCCATAACATCGTCCTGCGGATTTAAACCATTGTACTCTGTGGCACAATTTTCACGGACAATCTGGTAGATTTCCATCCATAGCCTATTGGTCTGGCTCATAAAATTTTGACTCATCACTACGTATGGACTTTGGATTGCATTACCTGTGGTGGGGTGCTTGGCAAGGAAACCAAACTCGGTCACTGCTTCCTCACACTGTATCCACCGGGCCGCACTCATGGCATAACGTTCTAAAAGTTGCGGAAGCACTAGATGTGCACAGCCACGTTCCTCAAGCCATTGCCACGTAATTTCATATATTTCTGATGCTACCAGCGTCTTACCGTCCTTCTGAACCGCTGAAAGCATGGCTCTTGGCTGCGGCATCGCCTGACCTTGAAGATCAGCAGCATTTTTAAATTCTATAACTTCAAGTTTTCGCTTACCGGGATTCCCGGCTGAAATTTTGTCCGCAAGCGGCTTCTTTTTCTGCCCGGAACCGATACGGGCACCTCCTCGGTTAGTTCCATCCTTGGCCATTTTTCCACCTCTTTTCTACCCGAGGTTAATTCCCTGTTTGAAACCGCGAATTTTCGCGCGTAACCCCCCGCCCGTTCCACGGCACAAGGGTCCCAGAGATTTTGACCGCCCCTACCGTCGCCCCCATCGGCCCCCTTCCCGAGCAGTGATCTCAGAGTGGCAGGGAGTACATAAAGACATGAGGTTTCTCACGTCGTTGGTACCACCTTGGGACAGCGGCTTGATGTGGTGTACTTCTTTGGCGGGTGTGATCCGTCCATTCTTCTCGCATTGTTCGCAAAGAGGATGCGCCGCAATGTAGCGGTCACGGATTCGTTTCCACGTCCTTCCGTAACGTTTTTTCACGGCGGGGTCGCGGCCATATTTTTCATAACGGGAAGCTTCTTGTTTCGCATGCTTCTTACAAAAACGACCATCCGTTAACTCAGGACATCCAGGGAAAGAGCAAGGCCGTTTTGGTTTCCTTGGCATACGGCAACCTCCTTTCGGGCATAGAAAAAGCCTCCGCGGTTTACCACGAAGGCTCTTTACATTTTTTCATACTACCATTATATAACCGGTTTACTAGTAAATCGTCCACGATATTACTCATCACTTGCCATACAATAGCAATGCCAGATGCCCAAGCGCTCGGTTCTTCTTGTTATAAGCAGAGGAGCGTTCAATGTTAAAGTGGTCACAGATGTTATAGACCGCATCGATTTGCTTTTGCTTGTCATCGAGGTAGAACTCCCTTAATACAAAACGCTCATCTTCGGATAGTGCATCCCACGCCGGCTTAAACCACTCCATGTATTCCAATGCCTGTCGGTAGCGTTCTTTTAACACATCGATTTCATCAATACAGGCAATCAACTTCTTTTCTCCGGCTTTCGGATCATGTGCAGATGGCATACCGTTTAAAACGGGGGATGCCGGAGAATTCATCTTTTCATGGATGGTGGCGATATCTTCATCGGTATGCTCTATGGTGTATTGCATACTACTGTAATCTTTCAACGCATTAATAGCTGCCGCCTTTTTATCTAAATAATGCCAGACAATATTCATCGCATCAAACCTCCTTTAAAAGTGTTGCCTTGACCGCATCAATTAGCGCAGCTTGGGTGTTGTCCTTATCTTTCAGCGCTTTCATCACACGCTCGTCGATGGTGCCTTTTGCTATCAGATGGTGGATGACCACCGTATCCTTTTGCCCTTGCCGCCAGAGCCTGGCATTAGTTTGCTGATAAAGTTCTAAACTCCAAGTCAGACCAAACCAGACAAGGGTTGAACCTCCAGCTTGCAGATTCAGTCCATGCCCGGCAGACGCGGGATGAATGACGGCAACAGGAATTTCTCCTTTGTTCCATCTCCTTATGGAATCAGCGCTGGATAAAACTTCAACCTCAAAGCGTTTTTGTATCCGAGCCAGATCATGCTTAAACCAGTAGGCAATTAAGACGGGTTTACCATTGGCTCCTTCGATTACATCCTCTAACGCATCCAGCTTACGGTCGTGTATATGAATCACCGCACCATGATCGTCATAGACTGCACCATTGGCCATCTGCAGGAGCTTTCCAGATAATGCTGCCGCATTGGCTGCAGTAATTTCCTCACCTTTAACCGTTGTTATCAGATCCCGTTTCATACTGTCGAGTGTTTCCATTTCCTTTTTGGAAAGCCTGACTGAAACTTCGTTAATGACCAGCTCCGGCAGTTTAAGATAATCGGAGCCTTTCATGCTGATAGTGATATCCGAAATCAATCGGTAGATAGCTTCTTCTGCTCCCGGCTTTGGTTTGTAGGAGAATATAACTTGCTGGTTGCGCTTATCTGGCACAAAATAGTCCTCTCTGTATCTGCCAATAAAACGCCCCAGTCTTTGTCCCATATCCAAAAGCCGATACTCTGCCCATAAATCCATAAGTCCATTAGATGATGGTGTCCCGGTAAGCCCAACAAACCTTTTAACCTGTGGCCTGACTTTAAGTAGGCTTTTGAACCTTTTTGCTTGATGAGATTTAAATGAGGACAGCTCATCCACCACTACCATGTCAAAATCAAAAGGAATGCCGCTTCTGGAAATGAGCCATTCGACATTTTCTCGATTAATGATATAAACCTGTGCTCTTTTCATAAGTGCTGTTTTTCTCTGAACCTCAGAACCAACTGCTACGGTGTATTTAAGCCCTTTAAGATGATCCCACTTTTCGATCTCTGCAGGCCATGTATCTCTGGCTACTCGAAGAGGTGATATAACCAGAACCTTGCGAACAAGGAAGCTATCCAATGTCAAATCAAAAATGGCGGTTAAGGTAATAACACTCTTGCCAAGACCCATATCTAAAAGCACTGCTGCTATGGGGTGGGTGAGGATATACTCGGTGGTATATATCTGATAATCATGAGGATTGTATTTCATGAAGTATCCCTCCAATCTGTTCTATATGGTCCAGACAGAAAACCAAAAAGCCAAGTGATTCTAACTGTCTTTTTCGCTTTTCTTGTAAGGGCCTTAAGCTTTTACCCGGCGCTTTTACTTCAATAAAAGCAATTTTTCTTTCTGGCAGTAAAATCAGTCGGTCTGGCATTCCATCAAAACCGGGTGAGACAAGCTTTAAGGCTAGGCCACCCAAGTCTTTTGTCATCAGAACTAATTTCTGCTCTATATTTTTTTCTCTCATATGTCCTCCATGTTCCCTAAATCCAAAAAATCTCTATACGCGCGTAAATACGCGTCTGCGTGCGATTTTTACTTTTTATCTTAGGGATTATTTTTAATAGTAATTTATGGAACAATGGAACACAGGATATTAAGCAGCCTAGTTTATAAGGGGCTTCCGCCTGTTCCGATGTGGTGTACCAAAGAGGTGTTTTTGTTTCACCGGAACAGGTAATAACTGTTCCCAAGGCTGAATTTGTTCCAAATGTTCCAATCTTCATCATGGCTTGGGAACATAAACCCATTGCGGCCCATAAAGCGGAATGCGTTCCTTTTTAACAAGGCCGCTCCAGCCGCCAATACCCGCCATTATCGCGGATATTTCGTTGCCATCTATCCTTCGCAAATTGGCACGATCCTTACCGAAGCACTCGCACCAGATCTCCATATTGGATACGGACGTACGTTTTTTCACGCCGAACCGCTGGCTCTCTCCAAATTCAGTACCGTTGATGAAGGCACGACGCTCGTATAAATCCATGGTGTCCCAATCTTCAGGTAAAAGCATGTCAAGGTACTCGCGCACTAAACCTTCTCTCTCATCCGATTCCATCGCTTCTCTTTGTTCGTCTTTCGCAAGTTTCTCTAAGCTGGCATCCAGATACAATTTCTCGCCCGCCTTAACAAAGGTGAGAGCTTCTGCCCATATTTGCAATATTTCATCTTGTGTCAACTGCCATGACTTTTTTGTACCATTGCCTGGAGTCTTTACCGGCCAAAATCTACGGTTACCAGTTGTATCTCGCAAATATCCTTTCTCAGCATTGGTAGTACCAAAAAATACACATTGTCTTAGGTGGGGAGTTGCTCTTCTGCCAAAACTAGCTCGGTAAATATCATTCTGGCGGGAGAGGAAACTACGAAGCGTCTCTACTTCAGCCTTTTTAAGTCCGGCAAGTTCTCCAATTTCTAAAATCCAGTATCCCTGCAGTTTTTCAGCAGCAGTCTTATCCTTTGTATCAGATAAACTTAAGCTATCTGAAAACCAGTCACCGCCCAGCTTAGCGATGAGTGTACTTTTTCCTACACCCTGTGGTCCATTTAGAACCAGCATGGAATCAAACTTGATACCGGGTGTGAGTACACGTGCGATGGCCGCACATAGGGTTTTTCTAGTAACTGCCCGTACATACGGATTATCCGATGCTCCAAGATAATCGATTAAAAGGCTGTCTACACGCGGCACCTTATCCCATTCCGGGAGGGCCTCTATAAATTCACGAATCGGATGATAAGAACGATCATCGGCCACCTTTGCTACAGCCACATCATAGTTTCTTGCAGAGAAAGTTCCATAGTGCGTATCAATGTAGCTAATCAGCTGAGCATCATCAGCATCTCTCCAGAACCTTGACGGATGCGGCCATGGAACATCGCCTTTGATCTCAAGACTGTCTGATAGTTGATTAAAGACAATACTTTTCAGGTTTGGGTCATTTTCCAATATTAAAATTAGGTTTCTCAAAGTATTCTTAACTGCACCGGTCTTATCCAGTTCAAGCTGCTTTTCCCAATCCTCATCGATAAATTCACTTTCAGCTTGTACCTTGCGTTCCTCAGCAAATTGCTCCTTGACTCGTTCATCTTTAAGAGCCAAGTCAGTCATCGCTCTAAAAGAAGGCAGTTTGCTTGGCGCTGTATTTTCAGTAGTCTTTTCGTCCAAGTCTCGAAATTTATGCACACGGACAAGATCAAAAGCGTTTAGCAGCATTCCGCATGCAGGATCGGTGGCGTGATGGCTATAAGCAAATTTACCGTCATATATCACCAAGCCTGCCGAAGAGTCCGCTGGAATGTAATCAAACCTTCCATTCATTGCACTTGGCTCATACACATCCTGCAGAAAAGCTTCGATGGCTTCTTCAATCGTATAAGCTCTGCAAAATGCACCGACTACGCCTTCTTTTGAAAGGGGATCTGCCTGTTTGATAATCTTTCGTTGAACAACCTCTGATTGTCTGGAAGATACCGGCCACATAGAGGTATCACGCCAGTCCGTGTATTTAGCAAGGTACATATCCGGGTCTAAAAGCTCTCCGTCTTTTTCCCTGAAAACAAACTCACCATCAGCGGAAGTTGATGGCCAATACATTAGCCTTGATGGTTCATAGGTAGTGTCATCAAAGAAGTCGATTCCGATTTCCTTTGCTACCATGCGACCAAGCGCCGGGTATTCATCTTCCGTAACTTCTCGTTTCAGCGGAATCAAAAGCCTTAACCTTGGAGCATCCGGCGTGTGTTTATGGGTGGAGTAAATGCAGCATTTGAAATCGTGCAGCGTCTCAATCTGCTCCCATATGCCAGGTTTTGCATAGTCCATGTCGAGGGTCAGAAGGGAACGGCTAAGAACATAACCGTTTCTGCGTTTTCCTTCACGTAGTGCTCCGCCTACAAAGCCGCCAACGTCTTTGATGGTATCTTGCTGAGCCCTGCTCATCTTGCGGAACTCAGAAACTGTTTCAGTAGTGCGGATGGTTGTGCTCACTCGGGAGATAAAGTCGTTCCAAGATATGTCCTTGTTCTTCCATTTTCTAACCATACGGCTATTGCCAACTGCTATTTTCATATCTACTGCACCTCCTCGCATTTTTCAGTAAAATATCTGATAGGGATGCGGTGCTTTGAAGCTTTGTCGATTTCTTCTTGCATTCCATCTGAGATGTAGCTGCCAAATACCCATAGCTCATCACATTTTCTGAGCCAGACCATACCAAAAAACAAACCTAGCTTTCTCTGGTCAGGATCGCAGTCATCCATCACCTGTGGATATAGCAGATGGGGAGCGAAGGGAATGGCTCCTTGCTCCACTGCAAATTTTAAGTATCTTCTGGCATTCTCCAGGTTTCTAACTATATCTCCAGCGAAAGGCGAGCAGATGAAAACGCAAGGCTTATATTTTTTGGTTTTTTCTTCGCGCTTTACATTCTCCAATGCTTTTGCAGCTGTTGGGTCCGGATATCCTTCAGAATTATATTTGTCCATCGCTATACCACCTCAAATTCTTGCCCTTGCTCTATTAGCGGAAGAATGCCCTGCGCTTTCAGCAATTCATAGATAAACAAGCGGCCTTTCTGAGTCCAATAAGTATGGACCTTCGAATGCATCGTCCCATCATTTCCGGGGTAGCTATGGGTTTTGGTTACGGTATAGCCATGCTGGGCGTGTTTCTGATACAAGAGCCATATTTTCCCCTGACGGAATTGAACACCCAGATCATGAAGATATTCATTAAGCCAGCGACCAGACTTCCCATAATCCTTGGCAATTGTCGTAATGGCTACCGCATCCTTACAATTAAGAACCACGTCGTAATAGCTTGCTTTAGGTTTCATTTCAGCGATCTGCTGTTCCTGGATGCTTATGGTGGCAGATAGCTTAGCATTTTTTGCACGCTCTGCTTTAAGCTCCTGTAACGCCTTGATCCAAAGATCGGGATTGGCAAGCAGTTCATCTGCTGCATATAACCCATGCTTACGAATAGAAGGAAGAACCTCGTGAGTTACCCACCGTTTGAACTTTTTGGCTTCCGGCTTTCGAGAAACCAATATCACGCTATACAGGCCGCTTTCGTTGATAATAGATACTTCCTGTTTCCCGCCAGGGGTGTCGATAATATCGACTCCCTTTTCATCACTGTCCAAACGGGCCATAACATCGCGGCTGTTCCCGATATCTAATACAGCACATACATCTTTCAGCACCCACCAAGGATTCCCATTCTTCAGAACTGTTCTGACTGTGCTTCCCTCGTAGTTAAAAATAGTTAATTCGTTCATATAGAACCTCCAGCTTATCGTTGTAGGGCGGCATGAACTGCCCTCAGCTATAAGCAAAAAAAGGGGGCTAATCGAACCCCCTAAAAATCAATCTTTTTTATAAAAGTTGCATTCATAACCATCAGCACGAAGTAAAAGACCCTTTGCGCAAGGCGGAGTTTTACCCATAAGGGTACAAACATCCTGTAAGGATACTTCTAATGGAACTTCCAACACAGCTTCGTCGTGGACGTGCATCACAATTTTGTACCCTGCTTTATCTAGATTTTGCATAGCAAAGCATAGAATATCTCTTGAGATTGCCTGCACGATGTTTTCTACGAATTTAGGACCATAGCTTTCAATCCGCTCCCATTTTTTCGTTGTACCTATGCCTTCATATGTCACCGACTCATTTCCAAAGCTGTTTATTCCCATTCGGGGCTTTATATAGGTAAGTTGTCTTCCTGATGGAAGCCATATCAGAAGCATTCCACTTCGATATTCAAACTGGATTCTATGAGTCTCAGTTCTGGTTCTTTCTTTTACCGCTTCTTTCACGGAGCTATCAACATCCCACCACAGCCGTACAATATTGGGATTAGTATTTCGCCATGCAGCTACCAGCGGTTTTAGTTCTTCCTCGGAAAGACCCATTTCCAGAGCACCCATTGCTTTCAGTGCGCCAACAGAGCCACCGTAACCTAAGGCCAGTTCTGCAATCTTACCTTTTTGCCTTAGCGGACTTCCTTTTGTCACTTCTTCAATAGGTACTCGAAACATTTGAGCGGCTGACGCTTCATATATCTTTCCATGGGTAGCAAACACTTCATTTCGCCATGCCTCGCCTGCAAGCCAGGCAATAACCCTCGCTTCAATGGCACTGAAGTCAGCCACGATAAACTTGAATCCTTCTTTAGGGATGAATGCAGTACGGATAAGTTCTGACAATACGCCGGGGACAGAATTATACAGCATCTCTAATGCTTCGAACTGTCCACTGCGAACAAGGCTTCGTGCTTGTTCCAAGTCAGGCAAGTGATTCTGCGGGAGGTTTTGCACCTGAATGAGTCTTCCTGCAAATCGACCCGTACGATTAGCTCCATAAAACTGCAATAGGCCGCGTGCTCGCCCATCAGCACAAACGACATTTTCCATTGCTGTATATTTCTTTACGCTGGACTTGGCCAACAACTGCCGCAGTTCCAGCACTTCACTTAGATGATCCGGTGCTGTCCGTAGTAATGTTTTAACTGATGCCTTATCTAGGCTTTCTGTTTCCAGACCGTTCTCAGAAAGCCAGGTTTTCATCTGGGCGACTGAGTTGGGGTTTTCTAATTTAGTAAGGACACGCATTCGGTTCGTAAACACTTCTCTCGTCTGATTATCACATCGGATGGATTGCTTTACTAATTCCAAATCTAACTGGATGCCTCTATCATTAATCTGCTGGTCTAGGATATAGTTCTGCCACTCATGTTCAGGCATCGGGAACTTTTCGAGTCGAGACTGTATCGCCAGCTCCGTTTCTACATCTCGGGCGTTATATGCCTTGAACCGTTCCCATTTATCCTGAGCATGCTCCGGTAAATTTCGGGTACGACCGCCATTTGTCTGAGTTGGTTTACATGGGACGGAGAAATACCGAATCAGTTCCTTGCCTTCAGTAAGTTTTTGTTTATCAGCACCGGTCACCAAGGCTGCACCCTCTAAAGAAAGCGGAAGTCCAAGATACGCAGACCAAACCATCGTGCAACGCCACGAATTAGGTTCCAGCCAGATGCCAAGGTACCGAGACAAACAGATGCGTTCAAACTGTGCATTGAATGCCCACTTCGTTATATTCCGATTTAAAATCGCGCATTGAATATCTTCTGGAAGCGTTTCTCCGTTTGCTATGTCAATAACCCGTACTGGCCCTCCATCAACGCTATATCCGAAAAGCAAAATTTCAAAATCCGGAGCTTCAGCATAGCGATAGACCCCGCTTTTGGCGAGGTCTACACTACTAAATGTCTCCAGGTCAATGCTGAGCGTTCTCATGACAGGAAATCGTCATCCACATCGGTGGCAAAATCGTCAGCGGCATTTGTTCTGCCACCCAACGGCTCACCATCACGGATTTTCTGAATATTGCCAAGGCCGCATGCAATACCTTTATTTCCGTTGGAGTTAAAGGCATAGAAGTTGATGCTTACTCTTGCATATACACCGGAGTAAACTTCGGAACGGTCAAGAATCGGATTAACGTTCCTGTCCACAATTTGAGGTGCAGTGTTGCTATTGGCATTGATGAAATAACTATTTGCATAAGCTTCATCATCTGGACGGTCGATATCGCCATCTCGCAAAGGGAGTTTGAGCGCGGCTTTGTTCGGAATTTTGCCGCCAAACTTACCTTTGCCTTCTTCAATTGCGGCATTCACTGCTGCATTGATGGCATTAAGTGTTTTGGTATCGCTCTTAGGAATAATCAGGCTCACGCTGTATTTTTCAGCGCCCCCATTAATGGATTTTGGTTCCCAGACGTTGGCATAAGAGAGTCTCACAATTCCAGTGATCACTTTCGTAGGGTTAGTTCTTTTTGCTGTGTTTGACATAGTATTAAACCTCCGTAAAATCATTTTTTGCTGATGATGTATTCATTTCGGGACGCTTGTCTGAAACAGGCACTAGCATCGGTTTTCCCGGTGGCTTCATGACCAGTCCACCAAGGATTTCATTAAACTTGGATTTGCCCATCCATTTTTCCATTTCAGTGATAGTGATGAGACTTTGCTTGTAAATATCGCGATAACCTGCATTCTTCGCCGCTTCAGCGACTGCTTCTTCATCTGTATATTTACGGTTAGAGCGGCCTTCGACTACCTTAAATCCTGGCCACTGCTTTCCATGATTGACGGCTGCATCTGTTGCATAGGCCATAATTTCGTTAGCCCAGCTGGTAAGATCTCCGATAGATGAAAGAATCTCCGCGATTTCTTCATCTGATAGCAGTGGCGGTAAAGCAAACTCAAAAGTAGCCAGTTTCATTTTTGCTTCTGCTCTAGCTCTACACTTCACCGCTGCTCTGCAAAATTGGCACCATTCTCCAGGGTAGTAATTGCCGTCACCTGCAAAAGCCAACTCCGCTTTAGGCTTCAAAACTTCCTCTGCCCACTGATACAGACTTTCTTTTGCTACTTTGGACGTACTGACATTTTCACGACGCGGTTGGTAAATTGTCATTGAAACCGTATCAATGTCATAGATGCCATCGAATAGCTCCAGTGCACCAAGGGCATATAGCTTCATTTGAGGATTGTCCTCTGCGCTGACCAAGACACCCTGACCATACTTAAAATCAATAATGTGAAGAGTTCCGTCAGCGATGATTACGCAGTCCCCGGTCCCGAAGCCATCAGGCACATATTTTGAAAAGTTGAGTCGCTGTTCTATTAAAACAAGCGGATCACTACAGGCCTGCTTGGCTTGTTCAATGACTTCAAGCACAAACTCTACGTATCCATCGGTGTAATTGTCCATTTCATCGGAATCATATGGCGAAACCGGCTTTTTTGAGCGTCTTTTCAGGGCCTTGCGAAGCTTATGCTCGCTTAATGCATGAGCAGCAGTACCTTCAGCTGCGGCTTCACCGCTGTTTTCATCAAACTCCAGTTCCAACCTTGCCGATGGTGTACAGTTCATCCAGCGATGGGCTCCGGATGCAGAGAGAATTGCATGTTTGCTCATTTCAACCCCTCCGAATCTGCAAGAAGCGCGTCGTACTTGCTTGGATCAACCTGGCTGAGTTTTGATGCACCATACTTTTCTAGAAGTGCTCTTACTTCAGCTGTAAATCCGTCATGGCTTTTTTCCGCAAGTACCGCCCTTACTTCTTCTAAGGTGATCTGCTTTTCTTCTGGCTGTTTTTCCGGCTCAGGTGGCTCCGGTTTTGGCATTTCATCAGGCTCATTACTTGCCATTGCTTCTGCAACAGCCTGAACACTGTCTGCCAGCGATCTAAGATCCGATACCACATCGAGAAGAAGCTTGATTTTGCTCATGCTCCACACCTCCTTCCCTGATTTCCTTGATTTCTACCGTTTCAACTGAGTCACCGGGCGTAATTACAAGCAGGCTCACTTTTTTACCGAACAACAAATCGAGGAGTTTACTTCGGATTGTCTGTCTGCTGCTTTGAATTACAGGGCTTCGTCCGCCACCGGGTTTAGCCACATTAATTGTGACTTTGTGTTTAAGGCTCATATTCCGTCTCCTTTCCGGGGGAGGTTTTCCTGCCCCTCACCGATAAGCGAAAAAGAGGGTTCATTCGAACCCCATCAGGAAAGAATTTTTCTTAATTTTTCGTGTATCTTTTTCAGGCGGTTACGGATAGCCGCTTCCGTCACTCCTTCTTCAGCAGCTATATCTGTGTTGGTACGTTTTTCCAAATAAACCTTTTTGAAAAGCTCTTTTTGCTGAGGCAAGAGACAACCCATAGCCTCGGAAAGCTTGTCCAGTACATCCAGATGTTCAGCTTTATCTTCAGCTTCTATGTAAATCTGTTCTGGGTTTGCACTGTCATCTGCCAGATACTTATTGCGATCTGTTGCCGCTTCACTCTCACCATCGTGATAAGCATCCAAATGAGATGTAACGCGGTAGTTGTAGCGGCGCTGCTCGTCCACCTCGTTATCATCCATAGAATGTAAAAGCTCGATGTCGGCTACGGTGACTCCATCTTCACCAGGGGTAATAACAATCTTTGTTCCTTCAGCGGTGTAATAAATATAATTTGTTCTGTTCTTTTTACTTGTTTTGTACTCTCTTGACATGTTTTGACTCCTTTGGTTTTCAAAATTTGGCTTTGAAATCCGCAGGAGCCGAAACAATCCGTAGAACAAAAAAACGACGGCCGGGATAGTCCTCTGGTATGAGAACTTATCCTAGCCGTCGTGCAGCTCTGCGGATTTTCTATTCAGTTGAATAACGTCTTACGCTGCATAAACATGGCTTTCTACATGGAAAGCCGAATCATTTAATCGAGTGACTATCGTCACAACCCCTTCACGTTCAATCCTCAACGTTCCCCCAATTGGAATTTGTGTACTGGTTTTGCATCGTTTGTATAAAACTTCTACGAGACCTGTGGTTGCGTTACCTTTGCAGGCTATACGACCCTTACAATCACGAATCTCTTCCATGGATTGTCCTCCTTTTGCAAAAAATATGGCTTGTCTAACCGTTTAAGTAAATTTTATTTATACGAACACAATAAGTCCTCAGCCACAACTCCGCTGTCACTCCGCTGTGACTCAGCAAATTCCAATCGTTTTCATCTTCAAAAAAACTAAGCATTTGCAAAGGTTAAATCAGCAAATTCATATTTTTAATTGTGATTTGCTTAGTAATTTGATATAATAGTAAAAACACGTCTTTTGAATACCGTCCAGTAATGCTTGGAGGCGATAGAATGGCATTCAGTTATAACAAACTTTGGAAGCTTTTGATTGATAAAAAGATGATGAAAAAAGATTTAATGGCGAAGACGAATTTGACATCGACAACGATGGCGAAGCTGAGCAAAGACTTGCCGGTAAGCATGGATGTGTTAGCCAGAATCTGTAAAGCACTTGACGTCAACATTGGCGATATTGTTGACTACGTTGACAACGATACTCATTGATTGAAAGGGGGCGCAATCTTTGAAGAAGCTGTGTTTTGGTACTTTTGCAACGATATTGAAGCTTTGCAAGGCAAAAAGCGTTACACAAAAGGGACTGTGTGGTACCATACTGCTTTCTATTGCGCCTACTTATGACATTCGTAACGATGATGGCACCGTTTCAGATTTGATACTTGGCAAAAAAAATCTGTCCCCCAATGTGACCGATGTTGCACCGACAGCAGATGCTCGTGCTACCTCAAATTACTTTAAGCAGAACATCCTTCCACTGTTGGATGGCAATAAAAGGAGTCTCATCGTTCTTGCGTTGAAGGATATCATCGCCTCTGATGGCACAATAAAGCCTGACACAATCGTTGAAAAAGTGAACGACATGACAAAGGCAACTATTACAGTACGTAATGCTTTTGTTTTGGAAGACTTTCTCGCTGGAATTTTTCTTTATACGGCGGTCAATGTTGAAAACCGAAATTGTGAAGAAAGTGTAAAAGAGATAACTGACGAGTACATAAAGTCTTTTGACTCTAAAAAAACAGACATAAGCTTCCTTACTACATACAGTAAATTCTCTAAGGATACCGCTGATGAAATTGCAATTGACACTCACTCCTTGGTGCTACTAACAGAGACTGGCGGCAAGTGTCAAAAATGCGGTAGATTGTTGGGCATAAAAAAAGAAGGCAACGACGTTAACTACGCTAAGGTCGTTCACCTTTCCGAAACCGATGACGTTGTTCTTTGTGTTGACTGTGAACGCGAAATACAAAGTGCTTCCGAAGAGGATAAATTGGCTTTGCTTTTGGACAAACATTACTTGGAAAATCTTATGGTAGCAAGAGATGTAACGTCACGATATATGTTAGAAAAGCAAATTGAAGAGGTGCTTCGTGAAGTCCACTTGATGGATGTAACTGATGATACACGACTTAAAATTGAACCTGTCAAGGTTGAAAAAAAAGTTACTGAAAAGCGATTGAAAGAGAGAGTGCTTTTTGATGTCAGGCAGTTGTATGAAGGCGTCAATAATGCATTAGATCGATTGGCTGGAGAAAATAAACTGAACGTTGATAAGTTTGCTAAGAATATTAAGCGGATGTATGAAGATGCGAGTGAATCGCTTACATCCCAAAGCGATATTTACTATATGCTTGTTGAGACGTTATTTGAAAAGACCGGCCGCAAATACAGAGAAGCCTGCGAGATAATAATCTCCTACTTCGTGCAAAGGTGTGAAGTGTTCGATGAGATTGCCGAGTAAAGTTACACCCTATTCAAACAGCGTCATTGCCCGTTTCCCGGATATCTTAGAGGCATTGACGCAGCGGGATATGTCCCCCAAAGAGCTGTTTGAATTAACCACATCAGGCAAAAAGGATATGGGCGATTTTTTGAGCGCTTTAGACTGCCTGTTTGCATTGGGGAAAATTGAACTAATCGAGGAAGGGAGGGTACTACGCTATGTTGACAGAAATTCGATGTGATAAATTCGCAGCAGAGCATCAAACAGTTCGATTCAATCCAGGACTTAACACTGTTTTAGGCAGCGCAGAAGGAAGCAATGCCATCGGCAAATCAACGTTTCTGTGGATTATCGACTATGCATTCGGCGGCGAAAGCTACTACTCCATGTCGGATGACATTAAAAAGGAAATCGGTCCCCATACCATCTATTTCACTTTCCAGTTTGAAGGACAGCCACACTACTTCTACAGAAATACTGATGATCCAAAGAATGTGTGCCGCTGTGATAAGGATCACCATTTCATTACGAAATTGACGCTGGATGAATTTAGAAGCTTTCTCTTTCAGGAATATAAGATTGGATTGCCAGCCCTCCCATTTTCAGAAATCACAGAGCGTTATTTCCGTATTTATGGGCGTGAAAACACACTGGAAAAGTATCCTCTGCTCGTAAAGCCCCGCGAACAGGATGAAAAAGCCGTTGATTTTCTGATGAAGCTGTTCGGCCACTACCAAATTCTCGCTGCCATCAAAAGCATGGAGGAAGAACTCGGTATCAAATCCTCGCAGCTCAAATCGCGCCAGCGTCAGCAGGTGGACACCGGGAAAATCGAAACGAATCAGAAAACTATAGAGTCGCTGAAGAAAAGGCTCCAAAGGCTGATGAAAAACAGTGAAGAAGCCCAGTTAGCAATGTTTGGTTTTGACACACAGACATTTGAACGAGTAACAGCAGCTCAAAAAGAGTTGAATAGTTTCATCCGCAAACGCAATCGTCTGCAGTCGCAGCTAAATGCGATTAAGAGTAATATCGCTGACAGTAATCCCGAAACCGCCAGTGAATTTAACTCCTTGGTGCGTTTCTTCCCAAATACTAATATAAAAGCCTTCGAGGAGATTGAACATTTTCATAAGAAAATCAGGGAAATTCTAGGTGAAGAGATGGCCCAGGAAATCGAACGTTTACAACCCCTTATTGATCATTGCGACAAAGAAATCAAACGGCTGCATCAAAAAATCGAAGAGTCCGGTTTGGCAAAGGAGATGTCGGAACGAGTGCTCTCTCAGTGCGTCAACGTGTCAAAAAGCATTGATAGACTTGAGGAAGAAACAGCTGAGTTGATTCACCAGAAAGAATTGCAGGAAGCCCGCGCCGAAGCAGAGCGCAGGCTGGCAAAACTATTACAACAGCAAACCGAAAAACTGGAAGAGATACAAGACGACATCAATCTGCGAATGGCAACAATAAACGGCGTGGTGACTGAACGACAGGAAACAGCGCCTCTTTTGCAAATCACACCCCAAAAGGATATTATCTTTGAAACGCCCGGTAACACCAGTGAAGGTACTGCGTTTAAAAGCCTTGTGGTGTACGATTTGAGTATACTTGAATTACGACCAATTCCTGCGCTCATTCACGATTCCAATATTCTTAAGCGTATTGAGGATACACACCTTGAACACATATTGGAACGTTATCAGGATAGTGGACGACAGATTTTCATTGCATTTGATAAAGCTGACTCTACAACTGAGAAGGCGTATAAGATTTTAGAGGACACGGCAATTTTACGCTTGTCGGACGGAAATGAACTTTTTGGTCGTTCGTGGAGTAAGTACGAATTGAATGATTAAGCTTAGGAGGATCTAAAATATGGCTGCAATCAATGATTTACTGCGACAAATCCCTGACACGACTCTGCGTAGTCGATTGGAGCAGGAATTTGCTCGCATATCTAAAAATAAGAAATTTGGACTAGTATTTGAAGAGCACATCCCTGAATGCACTCCTCTTTACGATGTTCCTGTCAAACGTGGCTCGACTGTTGCACTAAAAACGGGCCACATTAATGATGTATATACAGTGTTAAAACTAGATGGTGATACTGCCCTTTGCCGTAACAAAGCAACAGGAGATGCCATGAACATACCGCTTACGGAGTTAGTTTCGGTTGCTCAGTTTGGCGAACCAATATTTCCCACACTTCAACCGATTGATTCTGTAGAGAATGCTCCTGATAGTAGCTTATGGCATACAATCATTGAAGCAGACAATTACCACGCCCTTCAGTTACTGGAATATCTCTACCCTAAGAAGGTTGATTGTATTTATATTGACCCACCATACAACACAGGTGCGCGGGATTGGAAATACAATAATGACTATGTAGATTCCAGTGATAACTGGCGTCACAGTAAGTGGCTTTCAATGATGCAAAAAAGACTAAAGATTGCAAAGAGAATTCTTGCAGATGATGGCGTTTTGATTACAACAATTGATGATAATGAATATGCGCATCTATGGGTTCTGCTCCATGAGCTTTTTCCAAATCTAACTCATACTTGCATAACTATTCAGCATAATCCCGGTGGAACACAGGGTAAGAAATTCTCTGTCACTCACGAATATGCAATATTTTCATATTCAGCAGATAGCATTATTTACCGCAAGCAACACACTGGTGGCGATGTATATAATCTGAGACGTTGGGGAAGCACATCAGGTCGTTATGAAGGCGCGACGTGTTTCTACCCCGTAATTTTAGACTCAAATTACAATATTATTGGTTTCGGTGATTTACTTGATAAGGAATTACACCCTACAGCTCAAGTAGAACATAATGAAGATGGTACAATTTATGTTTGGCCCATTGATAAAAATGGTATCGAAAAGAAATGGAGATATGGACGCGATACTGTAGAATCCGTAAAAGATCGAATGTTTATTGAAAAACGAGGAGACCGAATAGAAGTGATCCTTCGTAGAGAAAGTGAACCTCCCAAAACGGTTTGGACTGATCCGTTATGTAATGCAGAAGCCCATGGTACAGATATGATTAAATCTATACTTGGTGGTGGATTCTCATACCCCAAATCGCTTTATGCAGTCCACGAAGCATTGACATTTGCGGTATCTGGAAAGAAAAACGCTCTAATTGTTGACTTCTTTGCAGGTAGCGGCACCACATTACATGCAGTGAATTTACTTAATGCTGAGGACGGCGGAAACCGCCGCTGTATATTAGTGACAAATAATGAGGTATCCGATGATGAAGCAAAAACCTTGAAAAAAAATGGCTATCAGCCTGGTGACATTGAATGGGAAAAACATGGGATTTGTCGTGCGGTAACTTGGCCAAGAACAAAGTATAGTATTCTTGGTAGACGTGATGACGGTTCAACCCTAACAGGTGAATACTTCACGACTCAGACTGTATCAAATGAGGTCGAGCGCTCATTCTATCAATTAGGTTTTGTAGATAATCCTTCAGAATTAACTGTCACTGCAAAAAAGCAAATTGTTTCTTTGCTTCGAAATAAGGAAGGAAAGGCACAACTACCACAATCACTAGTCAGCAAAGACAGTAAATTTATCGTTTCGGATAAGCATACAGCATCTATTCTCTTTGATGTAGATGCCGTTGATGAGTGGTTGGCTGCACTTGAAGAACAAGATCATATTACAGACTTTTATATAGCTTCAAAATCAGTTGCTATATTCAAGTCTATCAAAACACGAATTTCAGAGTTGCTTGGGCCTATCATCCTAACATCACAAGTTAAACGTCCCATGAGTGAGGGCTTTCCTGCCAACGTCGAATACTTTAAGCTGGGCTTCTTGGATAAAAACAGTGTTTCACTTGGCCGACAGTTTCGTGAGATACTGCCGCTGCTGTGGCTCAAATCCGGAGCAATTGGCCAGCGGCCGGAGATAAGCAGTGATGAGGAACCGGAGATGCTGATACTTCCACAGAACGGCTTCGCTGTTCTGGTTGATGAAACAAAGTACGCCGAGTTTGCCGAAAAGCTCTCGGAAGAAGACAATATCGGAGTGGCTTATTTTGTAACCAACTCCGAGGAAGCTTTCCGTGAAATGACCGCTGGGTTAAAAGTAAATAACACATACCAACTATACCGCGATTACATCGATAACTTTGTGTTGGGGAGCAGGAGGGATTCATAAATGAGAGATACACTATTTCCGTTTCAGGAAACGGCTCTTGCCGAATTGCATGAAAAAATCAATAAGGCACACTTGATGTGGAGCGAACGTGACCCGCAAGTAATTTCCTTTTCCGCGCCTACAGGTTCGGGAAAAACTATCATTATGACCACACTTTTTGAGGAAATTCTATATGGAAGCGCAGATAACATCGGTGAGCCGGATTCGGTGTTTGTTTGGCTTTCCGATTCACCGGAACTCAATGAGCAAACACGGCTAAAAATCGAAAGCAAGTCTGACAAAATCCGTGTGCGGGACTTAGTGACTATCGATTCAAACTTTAGCGCCGAATATTTTGAAGGCGGCCGCATCTATTTCCTGAACACACAAAAACTCGGTTCTGACAAGTTATTGACGGCTAAGTCTGATATAAGGCAGTATACAATTTGGGAAACACTCACAAATACTGCCAAGCGTAATCCAAAGCAGTTTTATGTGGTAATTGATGAAGCGCATAGAGGCACATATACATCTGTTCAAGCAGAAAACAAAGCCCAATCCATCATGCAAAAATTCATCAAGGGCAGCGAAGAAGATGGGCTTTGCATCATGCCCTTGGTTATCGGTGTGACCGCGACACCCCAAAGATTTGACAACTTAATAGCTGGGACTACATCGACAGTCCAAAAAGTCATTGTTCCACCTGAGCAAGTGCGTGAGTCAGGGCTTTTGAAAGACAGAATCATCATTCATTATCCAGATATTCAACTAAGTGCCGATATGACCATGTTCAAGGGCGCAGTAGATAATTGGCTTAAAAAGTGTGCTCACTGGAAATCCTACTGTGAGCGCGAAGACGAAAAAATGATAAATCCTATTCTTGTTGTTCAGGTTGAGGACGGCAACGAGCGTGAAGTAACCCATACTGATTTGGGTGCTTGCATTGATTTACTGGAGGGAGCACTGGAACGCAAATTACTGCCCGGCGAAGTGGTACATACATTCAATGACCGAGGCACGATTAAAGTCCGTGACGTTGATATTCAGCAAATTGAAGCCTCTCGAATTGAGGAAGAGGAAAATGTGAAGGTCGTGTTCTTCAAAATGAACCTTTCCACAGGCTGGGACTGCCCACGTGCTGAAACGATGATGTCATTCCGCAGTGCGCAGGACTATACTTATATTGCGCAGCTTTTGGGACGTATGATTCGCACTCCTTTGGCAAGAAGGATTTCCTCCGATGCTGAGCTTAACAGTGTCAGTCTGTTTCTTCCGTACTTTGATGAAGAAACAGTGAAGAATGTAGTTAACGCTCTACGTGACAGTGAAGCGGTTATGCCCACCGAAACAGGTACCAGCAAAGAGCTTGTTACGCTTGGGCGCAATCTTGCCTATTCTGATGTGTTTGAGGCAATGGATAACCTCATCACCTATCGGGTAGATTCATCCCGTAAGCAGGCACCGCTCAAGTTATTAATACAGCTTTCCCGCGCGCTGACGATGGACGGCATTGATTTGGAAGCACAGAAGGCCGTTAAAAATGCAGTTTTATCAAAAATGGATGAGGAGATTGCACGGATAAAAGAAAGTGGAGACTTTGACATCCGCGGGGCGTCAATCACCGGTTTTGCCCTTGGCACACTGATATTTGAGTATGGAGACAATGCCTATTCCTTTGATGAAGCAACACAGACCATGACCGTGTCCGAATTTGATATTTCTCGACATTTTGAGCAAGCCGGAAAGTTGTTGGGAGAGGGTTTACACAAGGAATATTGGATTCGCCACAGTACCCGTGATCATATCGATGTGAAAAAAGAAATCATCGTTCTCACAAGTGATACGGACGCAATAGAGAGGATTAATGCCTATGCAGAGAAGGAATTCATTACGCTCTACGAGAACAACAAGCGTTCCATTGCTAGACTGAACGAGGCACGAAAGAATGTCTATGAAAGATTAATCAATGCTTCAACGCAACCAATATCTGTACCATGGGTATTGCCGGATTCAATCGATTTTTCTGTGCCAGATGATAGTATAAAGTATGAACAGCACCTTTACTGTTCTGAAGACGGAACATTCCAAACATCACTGAACGCATGGGAAAGTGGAGTTATTGCAGAAGAACTTAAAAACGGTGCTGTCTGCTGGTTACGCAACCTCGACCGTAAAAAGTGGTCACTTGAAATCCCGTATGAAGTCAGTGGTGTAACCACTTCCATGTTCCCGGATTTAGTGATTGTCCGCGCCGATGCACAGGGTTACGTTTTCGATATACTGGAGCCTCATGACCCCAGCCGTAAGGACAATTACCCCAAAGCAGTGGGCTTAGCAAAATTTGCAGAGAAACACTGGGATAAATTTGGAAGAATTCAACTCATCCGTCTAAAAAAAGGTGTAGATGGTCGTGAACATTTCTATCGATTGGATATGGGAAAAACGACAGTCAGGAATAAGGTTCGTGGCATTACATCAAACGAGGAACTTGATAGAATTTTCGATACTGACTCTGTTCGAGAAGACTAAATTATACATCTATCCTGTCTCCTCAACCCCTAAAAAATTAAGCGTTATCTAATCTATCAACTCAACCTCATCTTCTTTAGGGCAGTTGATATGTTCCCGCGAACAATAAAAATAAGGGTTTCCTGACATTGTCACCTCCGGTAAAGTAGCCGAGAGAAAAGCTCAATGTCTGGAAACCCTTTGTTTATAGGCATTTTCGGCTCTTCTCCCGACTTTGACAGTAAAACGATAAAAAAATGGCTAAGAACCTATTGAAACTAAGGTTTTTAGTCATTTTTTATATTTTGTTATTGTATATATGTATGTATATATGATATAATATGATTAAGGGGTGAATCATATGCAACTGCAAATTTTTAAAAATAGAGGAAAAGATTATGTTCGTATTGT
>Ga0207789_1000120_pt1 | contig 65318 bp, 67 predicted proteins | sample HigsolmetaGSP12D_FD_184840 | JGI IMG/M metagenome (GOLD analysis project Ga0207789, IMG submission 184840) | High solid enriched microbial communities from the Joint BioEnergy Institute, USA - SP1-2-D (SPAdes) | ecosystem: Engineered > Bioreactor > SSF (Solid state fermentation) > Aerobic >...
AAATGTAATGGCGTGATGGTTCCAGAATATTATAAAGGGATATCTGGAACGGAATATAAATTAACGGATTATCTCTAAACATCAGCGAAGAGAAAAGGACCGGGCGTACTTTGCCCGGTTTTTCTTAATTAAGGATAAATGAGATTTTTTTAACAATTTCTTCAATTGATTGATTATTGTCAAATAAATCATAATCATGAATATCTAATCGGAGAATTGGACAAGCATGAAAGGTATTGATCCATTCTTCATAACGCTCATACATTTCCAGCCAATATTCAACCGGTGTGTTTTGTTCCATCGGCCTTCCTCTTTCCTTAATCCGAGCGAGAACATCATCAATTGAACCCCTTAAATAAATTAAAAGGGTCGGATGCTGAAAAAAGGGAGTCATCACCATTGCATCAAATAAGTTCTTATATGTTTTGTAATCTATTTCCGTCATATTTCCTTTTTCATAATGCATTTTTGCAAATATCCCGCAATCTTCATAAATAGATCGATCCTGAACAAATCCGCCTCCATATTCGAATATCTTCTTTTGTTCTTTGAATCGTTCGCCTAAAAAGTAAATTTGTAAAGGAAAACTCCATTTTTTAAAATCTTGATAAAATTTCTCTAAGTAAGGGTTATTATCCACCTTCTCAAGTGATGTCCGGAAATTTAATGCTGAAGCCAGTGCTTTTGTAAGTGTAGATTTACCGACACCAACCGTACCAGCTATTGTGATCACGGCTCGACTTGGTATGTTGTATTTTTCCCGTAAATTCATTTCTCATATACTCCTTTAACTGTATTGGCAAGTAGTATGATGCGTGTTCAATCATTCCTTAATTAAGTATACTTGATTATGAGTTGATTACAATTGATTAAACTACCGTTTTCTTACATCAAAATTTTCTGCGATTAACAACCAATTTTGTGGGAAGGAAAGACCAAGTTTCCAATAACTGATTCCCCGTAAATTTAATTCTTTAATAAGATTAAATTTGGCTTGTATGCTTCGAGCATCCTCGAACCAAACTTGATGTTCCCGTCCATTGGCAGATCTATAGTTAAAAAATGGCGCCTGTGCTATTGTATCATATTGGATGGAAACATTATTTTGAGCTGCTAACTGGATTGCCTGCTGCGGGCTGATGGCACGAGCAACAGTGCCAGGTTGAAAGGGAAGTGTCCAGTCATATCCGTATAAGTTTTGTCCCATTAAGATTTTTTCAGAGGGTATTTCGGTAATTGCGTACTCTAAAACATCACGAACAGGCCCGATTGGTGAGATTGCCATTGGTGGACCACCACTATAGCCCCATTCGTAGGTCATAATGACAACAAAATCAACAATTTCTCCATGTGCTCGATAATCATGTGCTTCATACCAACGTCCAGGTTGATCTGCTCTTGTTTTGGGCGCTAAAGCAGTAGACAAGAGCCATCCTTCCCTTCTAAATCGATTTTTCGCTCTACGTAAAAATTGATTGTACGCATCCCTGTCTTCTGGTCGTAAATACTCAAAATCAAAATGAATATCACGAAAACCGAGTCTTTGAGCAGTTGAAACGATATTGTTCAAAAAAGTGGTTTGTACATTTTGATCATTTAGTAAGATTCTACCCAATTCATCACTAAATTGATCGTTTTCTTGATTTGTAATGACCATCATTAACACATTTTGATTTGCCCTTGCAATAGCAGGGAATTGATTTAAAGGGGGTTCCCGTAATGAGCCGTCACGTAAAGCCTGAAAACTAAAGGGAGCTAAGTATGTTAAATATGGTGCCGCATCCCTTGCACTGTTTTCTAAATTTGAAGTTACGGTTCCCCGGGGTTCAACATATGCATTAATTTCTTTTGTTATTTTTGGCAATGGGGGTATATATAATCTTGTACCGATTATGAGCGGACTGTTGATAGAGATTTGATTAATTGAGGCAAGTTGCTGGATACTCATTCCAAACCTTTGTGCGATGGAAAACAAACGATCACCTGGTTGAACCCAGTAAAAACGACCAATAATAGGAATGACGAGCGTCTGACCAACGACAAGACGATTAGGATTTGGTATTTCATTTGCTTCAATCAAATCATTAACAGTTGTATTATAGGCTTGTGCAATACCGAACAAAGATTGTCCTTGTTGTACAACATGAATTTGCATAACTTTACCTCCTCGGAATAACATTACTGAAATTTTATGTGATTAGTTCAAAAAAAAGAATTATCGTTTATAATTTACATATGAAATAATGATATTGTTTTTATAAGGAGAAGCTTGAATGGATCGCGATACATATTACATGCAGATGGCAATAGATGAAGCATTAAAGGCAAAACAAAAGAATGAAGTTCCAATCGGTTGTGTCATTGTAGTACATGATAAGGTTATTGGTCGAGGTCATAATTTACGTGAAATAGAACAAAATGCAACCGCACATGCAGAAATGATCGCAATTCAACAGGCATGTCAAACATTAAAAAGCTGGCGATTGGAAGATGCGGAGTTATTTGTCACATTGGAGCCGTGTCCCATGTGTGCCGGAGCAATTTTAATGTCACGAATTAAACGTGTTGTCTATGGTACAGGAGATCCAAAAGGCGGTTGTGCAGGAACATTAATGAACTTATTAGAAGATAGTCGATTTAATCATCAATGTGAAGTGACAAATGGTATATTACAAAATGAATGTTCAAAAATGTTAACAACTTTCTTTCAGGAATTACGGATGAAGAAAAAGGGGTTTTTTTCCCGAAACAATGAGGAAACAATTAACAACGGATAGACCATTGCAATTTTACGAATTCCTTAGTATACTAATTATACGTCATTAAGACGTATGAATTTTGGTAGTAAATTTGCCGTGCTAGGTGGGGAGGTAGCGGTGCCCTGAACCCGCAATCCGCTCTAGCGGGACTGAACTCCTACCTGAGGCTGTCTAACTGTAGGGCCTGTCTTTCACAAGTGGTGTTGACGTTTGGGTCCTGCGCAATGGGAATCCATGAACCATGTCAGGTCCGGAAGGAAGCAGCATTAAGTGGAATCTCCCATGTGCCGCAGGGGTGCCTGATCTGAGCTAACTATGAAAGCAACGCTTATGGTTAGTAGTCAAAGGTAGGTGCACGGCAGTTACATATAAAGTCTCATGAAAGTCCAGAATTTTTACTTATTGGGAAGATATATAAATGTAATCTGACATCCTATGTTAAGGATGTTTTTTTTACAAATGAAGAAAATGAAAAGTAATAGTGAATGAATATGAATTCGCTTTTTTTATAGTAAAAGAAAGGAAAAATAAGGTATAATAAAAAGACGGATGTTTTGCAAGTCTTGCTAATAAATTTGATATAACATTGTGGAATAAATAACGGGGAAAATTGTTGAAGGGGGAGTCTTTTATGGCATATCAAGCATTATATCGTGTATGGCGACCGCAAAGCTTTCAAGATGTAGTCGGACAACAACATGTAACAAAAACATTACAAAATGCCCTCTTACAACAAAAAATTTCCCATGCCTATTTATTTACCGGACCTAGAGGAACAGGAAAAACAAGTGCCGCAAAAATTTTAGCTAAGGCAGTAAATTGTCCAAATAGAGAAGCGGCAGAGCCTTGTAATGAATGTTCTATTTGTAAAAGTATCACAGAGGGGTCAAATCCGGACGTAATAGAAATTGATGCTGCATCCAATAACGGTGTTGAAGAAATACGTGATATTCGTGATAAAGTAAAATATGCACCAAACATGTCTACGTATAAGGTATATATTATCGATGAAGTTCATATGTTATCCATTGGTGCGTTTAACGCATTGCTAAAAACTTTAGAGGAACCGCCAAAACATGTAATTTTCATATTAGCAACTACGGAACCCCATAAAATACCGTTAACGATTATATCCCGATGTCAACGGTTTGATTTTAAGCGGATTTCCCCCCAAAAAATTGCTGAGCATATGGGTTATATTATTGACGACTATGGATATGAATATGATCAACAAGCATTGGAACTGATAGCTAGAGCTTCCGATGGCGGAATGCGGGATGCGTTAAGTTTATTGGATCAAACCATTTCTTTTAGTCAAGGGAGAATAAGTATTGAGGATGCGCTAGTTATAACAGGTTCCGTATCACAACAAATATTACATCAAATTGCCGAAGCTATTCTTGAAAAAAATCCGCAAGCAGCGTTAACTTTTTTACATACATTATTGGAAGAGGGAAAAGATCCGGTTCGAATTATTGAAGATATGATTCAATATTTCCGGGATATCCTTGTATACAAAAATTCCCCAGGAACGCAGGATTTTTTTGAACGTGTAATTGTCGACGAAAAGTTTCAAAGATTGGCGGAACAATTTAATTCTGAAGAGATTTATGAAGTCATTAATAAATTTAATCAAGTTCAACAAGAAATGAAATGGACAAATCATCCTAAAATTATTTTGGAAGTTTGTTTTGTCCAATTATGTCAAGCCAACTTTCATAATCATCAAGCAGCTGTTTCCTCTGATTTGATTACACAACTACAAGAGAAAATTGCTACTCTGGAAGATCAAATTCAACAATTACAAGTACAAGGCATTAGTGAAGGACAAACAGCAGAAGAAGGTAATAATAAAAAAAGGCAAGCGAAGGCAGCAAAACATACATTTAAAGTTCCGGTTGGCAAAATAGAAAATGTATTAGCAAATGCGACAAAACAAAATTTGCAACAAATTAAAAACAACTGGGGAGAGATTTTGAAAAACTTGAAAAAATCCCATGCCGCTTTGTTAAATGATGCTGAGCCGGTTGCTGCGTCATCTCAAGGCTGTGTAATTAAGTTTAAATATGAAATTCATTGTCAAATGGCAGTAAATAATGGAAATTTTATTAGTACATTAAATAGTTTGCTACAAAAGGTCACTGGAGATCCAATAGAAGTGATAGGTGTTCCCGAATATCAGTGGCTGGATATCCGTCAGTCTTTTTTAAATGAACATCGCGACCTTGTTAAAGAGCAAAAAAGGTCAGATAATAGCGGGGATCCTTTGATAGATGAAGCAATTAAATTATTTGGTGAAGATTTACTGGAAATAAGAGATTAACATTGGAGGTAAAATTATGCGTGGAATGGGAAATATGCAAAATATGATGAAACAAATGCAAAAAATGCAAAGGAAAATGGAAGAAGCACAAGAAAAATTAGGTGAAGAAAGAATTGAAGGAGCTGCTGGTGGTGGAGCCGTTTCTGTCGTTGTTTCGGGACATAAAGAGGTATTGGAAGTAAAAATAGATGAAGCTGTTGTTGATCCCGAAGATATTGAAACACTTCAAGACTTGATAGTTATCGCCACAAATGATGCATTGACAAAGGTGGACGAATTAACTTCCCGAACAATGGGGCAATTTACAAAAGGATTGAACATTCCTGGACTATTCTAAATCTGAAGAGGAAGAAAGAAAACAATGAGACCACTGGAAAGTAATTCAAATAAGTTCATTTAAACAATTAATAATATGATGAACCACAAAAGGACATCTAACTATGGTTTTTAGTGAGATTATTTAACACTTTTTCAGTGGCCTCGAAAACAATGGATAAGTTTTATTGCCTAGCGCAGAGCGCCGATGACTGAGAAATTAGCCCGCCCTCCGCGAAAAAGCTAATCGCTTTTTCTTTGTGCGATGCTTATTCGAGAAAGTAAATCTGTTCTCATTGCGTGGATTCCAAATGTACGTCGCGAATAGGGCGCTACTTTCGCTTTTCTTATAGGAGGCCTAATTTGAATGTATTACCCAGAACCGATTAGTAAGCTGATTGATAGCTTTATGAAATTGCCAGGAATTGGTCCGAAAACTGCTTCACGACTAGCTTTTTTTGTTTTAACAATGAACGAAGAGACGGTATTGGATTTTGCTAAAGCACTTATTAATGCAAAAAGAGACTTAACATACTGTTCTGTTTGCGGTTTTATCACAGATCGCGAACCTTGTTATATTTGTAGTGATCAAAGTCGCGATCATTCAGCTATATGCGTGGTCCAAGATTCTAAAGATGTAATCGCAATGGAAAAGATGAAGGAGTATCATGGGCTATACCATGTTTTGCAAGGTTCCATTTCTCCAATGGAAGGTGTTGGGCCTGAAGATATTAATATCCCAAGTTTACTAAAAAGGCTCCAAAATGAAGAAATTAAAGAACTTATATTAGCTACGAATCCAAATATTGAAGGTGAAGCAACGGCAATGTATATATCAAAGTTGGTAAAACCGTCCGGTATTAAAGTTACTCGAATTGCTCATGGATTACCTGTAGGAGGAGATTTAGAATATGCGGATGAGGTAACGTTGTCGAAGGCTCTTGAAGGAAGAAGAGAATTATAATACTTTTTGCTTTTAACGGAAAAATAAAGTAAACGACAGTGGTCAATTTTTTATCCTCATTGATTGTAGAAGGTACACAAAAAATCCCACGTTTATGGCAACGCTTATGAACCAACATCGTTGCAATCCGAACCAAAAGGCCTTTTGCGACCAGATCCTTTTCCGTCGAGTTTCCTCCTGAATTCGAATTTTATGGTGGAATTTGACTTGCTGGTAAAAGAGTGAGATAAAAAGGATTGATTTCTAAGGGGGGGGTATAAGTGCTCTTTAAACGTAAAGGGTCACTAAAGAGGGAATATGATCATAAGCTTTTGTTGCAAATTGAAACATTAAAAGAGAAATGGAAAAATGAAAAAAGTCTGTATGATAAATCTTTTGATATGAATGAAGATTTTAGGTACCAGGTAGAACTTACAGAATTAAAGTATTTATACTTGTTTAAGGAAGCCAAGGCTAGGCAATTAAAATTATTGGATAAGAAAAAGTAATGTGAAAAGGGCCATACTCATTTAGGAATCATTATGTAACCTAAATAGGTAATGGTTCTTTTTTTGTTGCTTTCTACATAAATATTTTAATGGTACAAGCAATAATTTTCGGAGGGATAATATGGAACCTTCATTAGTGATTGGAATTATTGGTGGAATCATTGTGCTTCTCCTATTTTTTGGTACACCGCTAAAATTATTTCGCTTTTTTGGTCAGGGAATCATTAAAATATTGATCGGTGCTTTATTATTATTTTTTCTTAATGCCTTCGGTAGTAACTTCGGTATCCATGTACCTATCAATTTAATTACAGCAATAGTTTCAGGGTTTTTAGGAATCCCTGGTGTTTGTGCACTTACGGTTATTCAATTATGGATCATTTAAGCCCATATTCCATATGTGAATAAGCTTGACAAAAGTCTTTGTGATAACATCTTTACGTAGTTAGTCCATTAGGTAAAGGGAACATATGTTCTTTTAATGGTATTAAATTATAGGTCAGAAGGTGAGTTATGTGAAAATAGAGGTCTAAAAAAATGGACACCAGCATTTTTTGCACCCGAACATGTAGAAATGATTAAAAACGCTGAGATTGAGGATATTAAGGTACAAAAACCTACGTTAACGATTTGCTCGTAGTAAGTATATTGGATAGAGAGCCAATTCAGCTTAAATTATGGTTGGATGGTTTTATCGAGTATATAGAGCCATTTATTGCTACAAAAATTGATCCTTATAGCTGAAAACTATATGGAGTGCATAAAGATAGCACTCAATCATTTTCATTTGATTCCATTATAGGCGTAGTATGTGTAAAATTTTACTCGACGGGCAGATGAGTGAAAAAAATGGGAAGACGCTCTATCATCTAATTGTACACTTCGAGATGAACATTTAGAGAGAGAGGTCTTCCCATGGATATTATATCAATAATTGCTGGATTGTTAAAGGATACAGAGAGTCTTATCGAATTTGAAGAAAAGCTTAAACTTTTGAGAAAGCAAGTAAATTTCGTGCACATCAACACTCCTGTTATCAATCTTTATACAAAGATATTACGGCAATTCGGAACAGTTCTCCTTGAGCTAGGAAAGCAAGAGAAATACGGTAGCCGAAAGTGTACAAAAAGAGTGTCTTGGAATACCCGATATTTAAACCCTATCGAGAAAAACTTGACACATACCGGATTTTTTTAGAGATTGACAAACAATTGATTACTTGTTAGGATAGAAAGGTCGTTAAATTAGGAACTTGAAAAGGGAATAAGACAAAGCAATGCGAATGGCACAAGACCTTTCTAGGCACAATGATAAATTAAGGTAATTTGCCCAACGACAAACGGGAAGGTTAATTAAACGTACAACGTCCGATTTAAAGACGGGCATCTTGGATTGAATAAATATTGAATATGGGCCTGTAGCTCAGCTGGTTAGAGCGCACGCCTGATAAGCGTGAGGTCGATGGTTCAAGTCCATTCAGGCCCACCATATTCATAAAAATTGTATCAATACTAGTTTTATATAAATTTTCGGGGCCTTAGCTCAGCTGGGAGAGCGCCTGTTTTGCACGCAGGAGGTCAGCGGTTCGATCCCGCTAGGCTCCATCAAACAGACTTGATCGCAGTAAAGAAGTATATTCGATGTGGTAGACTTGTTAATGTTTTTCCTTAAGCGATGCAGGTTGTTGCTAGAAATGTAAAGGACAGTGGATTTCCATTGTCCTTTTTTGGCCAATAGGAAATGATAAATTTTTTCAATTTCTACTTTCCTTACGCATAAGTGCACAAGGAAAACTTCGTGGGAATACACCTGAGCCGAAAAAATTTTATATTTTTTCGGTGAACGAGAGAGACTTCGGTAGCATTACATCGCAAGCGAAAATGTTTTTTCGCTGAACGATGGCTCTTTGGTTGTCTAAAGGCTCGGACGCCCGAGTTTTCTTTAAGTGAAAGAATATAGTTTGGTTGAAACCACAATGAGATTGTTGTGGTAATTTTTATATTTGGGAAGAAGTTTTGAAAATAATTCAATTGATCAACATTAATTTTATGTGGGAAATGTTCAATTTTGGTGACGAACCCTATTCGTCGGAAATCTTCACCTTAGTCCGATCATCCATTCTTTTTGATTTATCTTTTTACCGGGCATTGAATAAGGCAAACAATTAACCACATAAAATAAATATAACACGCGAATAGTTAGAAAAATTGATTTAATAATGATAAATTGAATAATTTCTAGGTTAAGAGGACATAATAAATATATGGAGGTGGAGGAATGATGGAAAAACTGAATGGGGAAACTTGTATTATTTGTGAGCAACAGAAGCAAAATGGATTTCATTTATATACATCATTTATTTGTGTTGATTGTGAAAGAGAGATCGTTCAGACAGATACGGATCATCCGCTTTATAAATATTATTTACGACAATTAAGTAAGGTGTGTCAAAAACAAATATTATCTTAGAAAAATAAAAAACCAATGAAACCTTAATTGTAGGTTTCATTGTATAGTAGATTAAACTATATTATAATCAAATAAACGCTTGGACCATCGCCAAGCGTTTCACTTTATTTTATAAAAATAATTTAACCGAAAAAATTGATGTTTGCTCTTATTTCTGTCCTTATTGATGTATACTTGAATTATTGGTATAAACATAGTTTGTTTTATAGATGGAGGAATCATATGGTAAAGGGTATGTTTATCACAGTTGAAGGTCCTGATGGTGCGGGAAAGACAACTGTTTTAAATATGATTGCGCAAGAGTTAGCGACTGAAGGTTATCCTATTGTGGAGACAAGGGAACCTGGCGGAAGCCCTATTGCAGAAAAAATTCGGCAAATCATTTTAGATAAGAATCATACAGAAATGGATCCGAAGACAGAGGCGTTACTATATGCTGCTGCAAGGAGGCAACATTTAATAGAAAAAATCATCCCTGCATTAGAAAAAGGAAATATTGTTTTATGTGATCGATTCATTGATGCTTCAATTGTATATCAAGGTTTTGCAAGGAAAATTGGCATTGATGAAGTTTTACAGATTAATCGTTTTGCCATTGAAAATACGCTCCCTGATCTAACCATTTACTTCGATATAGAACCGGAAATTGGCTTGGAACGAATTCAAAATTACCGCCAAGGGGAAATGAATCGACTCGATTTAGAAACAATTGAGTTTCATAAAATGGTGAGAGAAGGATATTTACAATTGTTAGACCGCTTTCCCGACCGAATTAAAAAAATTATGGCTGATCGATCGATTGAAGAGGTTAAAACAGAGGCAAAAAAGCTAATTCTTCAACTGTTAGAACAATGCTAGGGGAAAATATTTTTTAATGGAAATGAATTCTAAACATAAATTAATAGTAAAGTAAATGCTCAATTTTGGAATAACTGGAAACAGTAATAATGGAAACAGAATATTTATTTCTTTTATGCATTACTGGTATAATAGTAATAAGAATCTGCCGGAATTTTTAGGTAAAGGGGGGATTACGTTGAAACTAATATTGGCAGTTGTTCAAGACCAAGATAGTAATCGTTTATTAAATGCCTTAATGGATCATAATTTTCGGGTGACAAAATTGGCGTCAACGGGTGGATTTTTAAAATCGGGTAATACGACATTTATAATTGGTACGGAAGATATTCGAATTGATAAAGCACTGCAAATAATTAAGGATAATTGTAGATCAAGAGAGCAATTAGTTGCACCTGTTTCGCCGATGGGAGGGAATGCTGATTCGTATATTCCTTATCCAGTTGAAGTGGAAGTTGGCGGTGCGACAGTATTTGTACTACCTGTTGAACAATTTTTCCAGTATTAAAAATCAGGCAATCGGGGTCCGGTTGCTTTCATTCTATTTTGCCTACAGGACTTTCTTTGGAAGACATTACGTTTAGGGGCCGTTTGTAAGGGGGGAATTATTTTGAAAGTTGATCAAAGTCTTCATCTTTCACCAGAGTCGCTCCAAAAAGATATAAAAATTCAAGGGCAAGGAAATATAAACTTTCAAGAACTAATAAAAATACAGAATGAAAAAATACAATCAGGAAATCTCCATGCTCTACTAACAGAAATTGAAAAAGCAGGAGAACGTTTAGCAAGGTCGCGAAACTTTCGAGATTTAACCAAATATAAGAATTTGATCCAAAGTTTTATAAAAGAAGCGGTCCATATCGGAATCGGATTAAAGAAATCAAATACCTGGGATCGTGAGGGTCGAAGCCGTATTTTACAAATTATTGAACAAATAGATAAAAAAATGGTCGAGTTAACTGACGAAATTTTAACAAAGGAAACGGAAAATCTAAAAATTTTAAGTATTATTGGAGAAATAAAAGGATTGATTGTCAATTTATATACATGATTGATTGCTTACTTCATATACTTGATATACCTAGATAGTATTGTTTTCAAAGTAACTGTACCAATAAAAATATAAGAGGGAAAAATATGAGTGATTTAAATGTAAGGACTTGGGATGAATTAGAAAAATACCAACCAACCGTCATGAAGATGTTCAAACAAACAATATTAAAAAAACGGATCGCTCATGCGTACCTTTTTGAAGGGATAAAGGGGACGGGGAAAAAGGAAATCGGCTTATTACTTGCAAAAGCTTTATTTTGTGAACAGCCCATTGAAGGATACAAACCATGTGAAAATTGCCCACAATGTAAGCGAATTAATCATGGGAATCATCCCGATATTCATTTGATCGAGCCTGACGGTAATTCAATTAAAAAAGAACAAATATATTTTTTACAACAAGAATTTTCAAAAAAAGCTGTAGAGTCGAATCGAAAATTTTATATGATCATTCATACTGATAAAATGACGACGAATGCAGCCAATAGCTTACTAAAATTTCTGGAAGAACCCGGACAAAATACAACAGCTATTTTAGTAACAGAACAAGTACAAAAAATATTACCGACCATTTCCTCTAGGTGTCAACATATTACTTTTTATCCTTTACCGAAGCCGGAACTAATTAAAGCATTGATAAATCACGGAGTTAAGCAGGAACGAGCTCCTTTACTTGCCCATTTAACGAATAGTTTAGATGAAGCATTACAAATGAACGAAGACCAATGGTTTTTACAAGCTAGAGATTTAGTGTTAAAATTATATGAGATTAAGACAAACCAAACAATTATGGGGACGCTCCTGTTCTTACAGACGGATTGGTTGCCGCTATTTAAATCAAGGGAGCAGATCGATATTGGCTTGGACATGTTACTCTTTATTTATAGAGATTTATTATATATACAATTAGAAAAAGCGACAGAAGTTGTCTATCCGGATTATTATGATAAATGGAAAAATAATGCACTTAAAGTGTCCGGTGAACGGTTAACAGAGCAAATCTCGCTTATTTTGGACACAAAAAGAAGATTGCAATCCAATGTCAATGGATTATTGTTAATGGAACAGCTGATGATTAAGTTATAGGAGGGTCAGCTTTTGTATAATGTTGTTGGTGTTCGCTTTAAGAAGGCGGGAAAAATTTATTTTTTTGACCCGGATGGGATTGTCATTGAAAAAGGTCAGTTTGTCGTTGTCGAAACAGCAAGAGGTATTGAATTCGGAAATGTCGTGATTACGAATAAACTTGTTGATGAAGACGATGTTGTTCTGCCTTTAAAAAAGGTTCTTCGTGTTGCCGATGAAAAAGATTATCTTCAAGTTGAGGAAAACCGGAGTGCGGCAAAGGAAGCTTTCAATATTTGTATGCAAAAGATATTAGAGCATTCGCTTGAGATGAAACTTGTTGATGTGGAATACACATTTGATCGTAATAAAATTATCTTTTATTTCACTGCAGAAGGTCGAGTAGATTTTCGTGAACTTGTTAAAGATTTGGCCGCTATCTTCAAAACGAGGATTGAACTCAGGCAAATTGGCGTTCGAGATGAGGCGAAAATGCTTGGTGGAATTGGACCGTGCGGAAGGATGCTATGCTGTTCAACATTTTTAGGTGATTTCGATCCAGTTTCGATTAAAATGGCAAAGGACCAAAATTTATCGTTGAATCCAACAAAAATATCCGGTTTATGTGGAAGGCTCATGTGTTGCTTAAAGTATGAAAATGATGACTATGAAAATGCAAAAGAACAATTACCAGATTTAGGAGAATTTATTTATACTTCTCACGGTAACGGTAAAGTAGTCGGTTTGAATTTGGTAGAGCAAGTGATTCAAATAGAATTGATGGAGCAAAATAAAGTCATTGAATATACATTGGATGAAATGATTGAAGAAGGTGTTATTTCTTCTAAAGCCGTGGATTGACGAGGTGGAACCATATGAATAAAAAAGAGTTGTTTGATTCGGTGTCAAACATGGAGCAGAGGATTGGGGAACTATATAAACAGTTAGGTGAATTAAAACAAAATTTGGCTCAAATCATCGAAGAAAATCACTCGCTGAAATTAGAAAATGAGCATTTACGGAAACGGTTGGAAGAAATTTCCCTTCAAAAAGAATCAAATCGAGAAAAAGAAGATCAAAAGAACCAAACGGGTCGAAAAAACTCCTTGGATATTGGAGAAGGTTATGATAACTTGGCCAGATTGTATAATGAAGGATTCCATATATGTAATTTACAATTTGGTAGTTTAAGAAAAGAAGGAGATTGCATGTTCTGTTTATCATTTTTAAATAAAAAATAGTAACTTTGCCTTCCCGAATTAAGGAAGGTTTTTTCATAGGATAGAAAGTAGAAAATAAACGGTAGACAAGTTGCTCTTCAGGGGAAGTTATAATAGCAAATCCCTCAATGTCGGTAATGAATTTTCTACTTGAGGCCCAATGGGTTTTGATTAAAAAATATATACGAAGACAATTTTTTAACATGTTTCTGGAGGACTGCATGGTTTTTTTACGTGAGGATGAACGTCTCGATTATTTGCTGGCTGAAGATTTACGGATTATTCAAAGTCCGTCGGTATTTGCCTTCTCTTTAGATGCGGTATTATTGGCGAAATTTGCTTATTTGCCTATCCAAAAAGGGAATATTATTGATCTATGTACAGGAAATGGTGTTATTCCCCTTTTGCTAAGCACGAGAACAAAGGCGAAGATTACAGGGGTAGAAATTCAAGAAAGATTATATGAGATGGCAAAAAGAAGTATAGAATATAACAAGCTTGAACAGCAAATTCAGATCATTCATGGTGATTTGAAAAAAATGCCTAGAATATTGGGTTACAACCAATTTGATGTCGTCACCTGTAATCCCCCTTACTTCCCTGTAACGGAGCGGACGATCATTAATGACAGTGAATATTTTGCTATTGCTAGACACGAATTATACTGCACATTAGAAGATGTTGTGAAAGTGAGCAGCCAACTTGTGAAACCCGGAGGAAAAGCCGCCTTTGTTCATCGGCCGGATCGTCTCTTGGAAATTTTGGAATGGATGAGAAAATATAAGTTGGAACCAAAACGGTTGCAATTCGTTTATCCAAAATCAGGTAAAGAAGCGAATACGATTTTAATTGAGGGGATAAAGGATGGTAAACCGAGTTTAAAAATTCTCCCTCCTTTGTTTGTCTATCAAAATAATGGGGATTATACGGAAGAAGTGAAAAAGATTCTATATGGAGACAAATAAATTTTATTTTTATGTTTTACAATGTGCAGACGGTAGCTTTTACGGAGGTTATTCAGTTGATTTAGAGCGGCGAATTGAACAACATAATGCCGGAAAGGGAGCGAAATATACCAGGAGTCGGACACCGGTCAAACTTATTTATTCTGAATGTTTTTGCTCAAAAAGTGAAGCAATGAAGGCGGAGTATCGGTTTAAAAAGCTGACAAGACAGAAAAAAGAGGCGTTTTTAAAGGAGTTTTGTACAAGTGAACATACAAAAAAGTTTTCTTGAAGATAAAGGAATATTATATATTGTCCCGACCCCGATTGGAAATTTGGAAGATATGACCTTTCGAGCTATTCGCGTTTTAAAAGAAGCCGATTTAATTGCAGCAGAGGATACGAGGAATACAAGAAAATTAGTGAATTATTTTGATATTCCGACAAAATTGACAAGCTATCATGAGCATAATAAAGAGTCAAGTGGTAAATACCTTATTGAGCAATTACTGGAGGGCAAAACGATCGCTTTGGTTAGTGATGCGGGAATGCCGGCTATTTCTGACCCAGGTTATGAATTGGTTCATCTAGCTGTGAACGAAGGAATACCGGTTGTCTCCATACCAGGGGCTAATGCGGCTTTAACTGCCTTAACAGCTTCCGGAATTCGCCCTCAACCATTTTATTTTTATGGTTTTTTACCAAGAAGGAAAAAGGAGCGGGACGAAGAGTTAAAAAAATTAAAACCAATGGACGGAACACTTATTTTCTATGAGGCACCCCACCGGTTAACAGAAACCATTCAGTCAATGTATGAAGTTTTGGGGGAAAGACAAGCGGCTATTTGTCGGGAACTTACAAAAAAGTATGAGGAGTTTATTCGTGGTTCTCTTGCAGAACTGGTTAGTTGGGTAAAGAGGAATGAAATACGAGGTGAGTTTTGTATAGTTGTTGAAGGAAACCCAGACACAGAAACAGTCTCACAGGAAACAGTATTTTGGCATTCAATGGATGTTATTGAGCATGTAGACTATTACATAAATTTAGGGGACCCATCCAAAGAAGCAATAAAAAAGACAGCCAAAGATCGAGGGTTGCAGAAAAGAGATGTTTATCATTTATACCATGTAAAAAAGAGAGGAGAAAAGTGAAAATATTGCTAAGCAAACTTATCCCTTAACATATTAAAAGAGAAAATAAGGGATAGAAAAAGGGCGATTTTGCCGGGCCCTTTTCGTTTAAACTGTAGGTTTCAGAAAAGGATGCGAATTCGACTGAGAAAGAAGTTTGTTAATGAAAGGTACAGTTAAGATATCACAGTCCAAAAAGTTTATATTTTTGCTTGAGCACGCATCCGAGTCGCTAAAAGTCTCGGATCTCAAAAATTTTCTATCTATTTATCCAATTCAAAGGAACGTTTGATTTCTTTAATCAGTAACTCTGCACCGTTACGACTTAGGATAATTTTTCCATTGGCCAAAACATGATTTTCATCTGAGATTTCACCTGTTATCATACAAGTCTTATTAGGTTTATACTTTTTAAGAACGATATTATCATTTTCAACATAGATTTCTAATGAATCTTTTTCACTAATACCCAATGTCCGACGTAACTCGATAGGAATAACAACACGACCTAGTTCATCAACCTTTCTAACAATCCCTGTCGATTTCATAGTGATTTCTCCTCTCGAAAAATAGTCGATTTTTCATTTCTTGGTCAATTTTCTGTAATGTCCTCTATTTTCTATAATTTTACCAATCTTTGTAAATAGCGTCAATAAATTGGAAAGCCGTTATATGATGGAATATTACAGATTTTCCAAACGAGAGAAACCACTTCTTTAGCGAAAGTACAAGTTAGGCCTTTTCTCTATCGTAGCTATATGCTCAATAGCAAACAAATACATATGGGAATTAACGATTAGTTGCACTTTTTCTATTTTTTATGTATATTTTTTTCATATAAGCGGTTAAGATAAGATTATCATTCATAAAATTTTATTTAGCTCTCAGCCGCAACCTGAGGGCATTTTCTTTACAGAATTAAAAATATGGATCAGTTTAATTATCTAGTTGTCTGAGTTCCAAAAGGAAAGCTCTAAAAACAGTACTTACGCTTTTCTATATTTCAAAAAGTGAGGAGATACATAATGGCTGAAAAGAAAACATTTTATATTACAACACCTATTTATTACCCGAGTGGCAAATTACATATTGGAAATGCCTACTCAACCATTGCCTGTGATGTCGTGGCACGTTATAAACGGTTGCAGGGATATGATGTATTTTATTTAACTGGTTCAGATGAACATGGACAAAAGATTGAAAAGAAAGCTAATGAATTAGGAATTACACCAAAAGCATATGTAGACAAAATGGCAAAAGATATGCAAGATTTATGGAAACGCTTGGATATTTCGAATACAAAATTTATTCGAACAACAGATGAGGAGCATGAAAAAGCGGTTCAACAAATTTTTGAACAACTTTTAGCCCAAGGGGATATCTATTTAGGTGAATATGAGGGTTGGTATTCGGTTTCAGATGAGGAATATTTTACCGAAACACAATTAGCTGAAGTTTACCGGGATGAAAACGGAAAAGTAATTGGCGGAAAAGCTCCAAGTGGTCATGAAGTAGAACTTGTGAAAGAAGAGTCCTATTTCTTTAAAATGAGTAAGTATGCCGACCGTCTATTACAATATTATGAGGAGCACCCTGATTTTATTCAACCAGCTTCAAGAAAAAATGAAATGATTAATAACTTTATTAAACCCGGTTTAGAGGATTTGGCTGTTTCCCGAACATCTTTCAAATGGGGAATTCCGGTAAAAAGTAACCCGAAACATGTTGTCTACGTATGGATTGATGCGTTAGCTAACTATATTACCGCACTTGGGTATGGCTCTGATGATGATGCTAACTTTAAAAAATATTGGCCGGCAGATGTTCATATGGTAGGGAAAGAAATTGTCCGTTTCCATACGATTTATTGGCCAATTATGTTGATGGCACTAGGGTTACCACTTCCGAAAAAGGTATTTGGTCACGGTTGGCTATTAATGAAAGACGGAAAAATGTCGAAATCAAAGGGTAATGTTGTATATCCGGATATGTTAGTTGACCGTTACGGATTAGATGCCTTACGCTATTATTTAATGCGTGAGGTTAGTTTCGGCAGCGACGGCGTATTTACACCGGAAGACTTTATTAATCGGATAAATTATGATCTGGCAAATGATCTGGGAAATCTATTGAATCGAACAATTGCAATGATCTCGCAATACTTTGACGGAACGATTCCTGCCTATCAAGGTTCAACGACTGAATTTGAAAAGTCATTATTGCAAGCCAATATCGACGGAATTCGGAATTATGAAGAAGCGATGGAAAATATGGAATTCTCTGTTGCCCTATCATCTGTATGGCAAATGATCGGCCGCGCCAATAAGTTTATTGATGAAACAATGCCATGGAAGTTAGCAAAAGATGAAACAAAACAGGAAGAGCTAAAAAGTGTGCTGGCTCACTTGGCTGAAACACTGCGAAGAGTTGCCATTTTATTACAACCATTTATCACTCAAGCACCAAAGAAAATGTTTGAGCAATTGAATATTCAAGATGCCTATTTACAATCTTGGGATAGCTTACAAGAGTTCGGTCAAATTCCGGCCGGCACAAAGGTGAAAAAAGCTGAACCGATCTTCCCGCGTTTGGACCATGCTAAAGAAGTAGCGTATATTCAGAAACAAATGAAAAGTGCTAAGTCAAAACAGGAAAAGGAAGAAAAACCGGAAACTTTACCGGAAATTACGATTGATGATTTTGCAAAAATAGATCTTCATGTGGCAAAAGTGATTGCTTGTGAACCGGTGAAAAAGGCAAATAAATTACTGAAACTGCAACTTGATTTAGGCTATGAGAAACGGCAAGTAGTTTCTGGGATCGCTGAATTTTACAAACCGGAAGATCTTGTTGGTAAAAAAGTCATTTGTATTACGAATTTAAAACCGGTGAAATTACGTGGCGAATTATCACAAGGAATGATTTTAGCCGGTGAAAAAGACGGTATTCTCTCTTTGGCTACCGTTGATGAGAAACTACCGATAGGTGCGAAAGTGAAATAATCGAACGAAAAAATATAATTATAAAAAAGCTGCCTGAACTTTTGAACAGTTCATGTCCCCGCTTTTTTGGGGAATGATAATAGTCGGGCGGCTTTTTTGACTTTAGGGAGATATTAAGATTCGGGTCGGAATGAAATCCCTTTGTGCCTAAATTAAAAAGAAACTGTTACATATTTGAAACAATTCTATGTTACGGTTATAGCGGACTAAAAAGAGAACTTCATTCTTCTTTAATAGATGACCCTGATGATTTGCTGAGTAGTAATGGAATTGCTGGCTTACTTATTACTGACTACCCAATATATTAAAGGAGAATTAACGATGTTATTTGATACACACGCTCATTTAAATGCAGATGATTTTCGAGATGATTTGGAAGAAGTGATTGAAAGAGCCAATAATGTCGGTGTTTCCGATATCATTGTTGTTGGATTTGATCACCCGACGATTGAAAGGACAATGGAACTAGTTGAGAAATATGACCATATATATGGTTGCATCGGCTGGCATCCGGTTGATGCTATTGATTGCACTGAAGAAGAATTACAATGGATTGAACAATTATGCAAACATCCCAAAATCGTTGCTTATGGCGAAATTGGCCTTGATTATCATTGGGATAAATCGCCAAAAGATATTCAGCAAAAATTATTTCGAAAACAAATTAGATTGGCTAAAAAATTACGTCTTCCAATCGCAATCCATACGAGGGATGCAATGGAAGATACGATGACAATATTAAAAGAAGAGCATGCGGAGGAAGTTGGCGGGATCATGCATTGTTTTAGCGGTAGCGTCGAGACTGCAAAAGAATGTATAAAGATGAATTTTTATATTTCATTAGGTGGTCCGGTCACATTCAAAAATGCAAAAAGGCCGAAAGCAGTAGCAAAAGAAGTTCCGCTCGACAGAATATTAATTGAAACGGATTGTCCATATTTGACGCCACACCCGTACAGAGGAACAAGAAATGAGCCGGCATATGTCAAACTAGTAGCCGAGCAAATTGCTGATTTAAAAGGGATTTCTTATGAAGAATTGGCAGAAGCAACAACAAAAAATGCTAAATTTGTTTTCGGCATAGAGTGACAAAAGGAAAGGAGGTTTGACAAATTCCCTTAATAATTTGCCATAACCTCTTCTAAAAGGAAAAACTGTGTCGATAAGATTTTCTTTTTGAAAGTAGGAATATATGCAATAATGTGGAACATAGATTTATATAGTAATAGCCATTCCTTCTCAAATTAAATTCCTTTGTAAGGTACGCACCCCAGAAAAGGAGGTTCTTGCATGCAATTCACGAAAATGAAGGACCTGTTTAGCACCTTTTTTAAAAGAAATAAAGCGTTGATATTAATTGCTAGTTTCCTAGTCATCGCTTCACTCACAGGTCTATTCATTTACCAAGGAACGAAGAAAAATGTTTCCTTGACGTTAAACGGCAATAAGCAAGAGATAAAGACACATGCAGAAACAGTTCATGAGTTATTAGATGAATTAAAAATCAATTACAAGAAACAAGATTATCTTTCACCATCTGTTAATGCAAAAATAAAAGACAATATGCAAATTATTTGGAAACCTGCATATATGGTGATATTAAAACTTAATGGAGAAGAAAGGAAAGTATGGACGACTTCAAAAACGGTAAAGGAGTTTTTAGCAGAAAGTGAAATAGCTATTAAAGAACAGGATCAGATAAGTGTTCCGCTCAAAGCGAAAATTAAACAAGGTTTAATAATTCATTTAGATACTGCTTTTCAAGTTGTTGTAAAAGATGGAGGAAAAGAGCGGACGGTATGGTCCACTTCGACTACGGTCGCTGACTTTTTAGAACAACAAGGAATTAAACTAAATAAACTTGATCGTGTAGAACCAGCTTTAGATCAGAAGGTTGGTGAAAATGTTCCTGTAAACATTATCAGGGTTGAAAAGGTCACCGATGTAGTGGAAGAACCACTTGAATACGCAACTGTCACACAAAAAGACAGCAACTTAGAATCCGGTAAACAACAAGTTGTTCAAGATGGAAAAAATGGAAAAGTACAAAAGACATATGAGGTTATTTTAGAAAACGGGCAAGAGGTTTCAAAAACATTAATTAGTGAAAAAGTGATGGAAAATGCAACAGATAAAATTGTTGCAGTTGGGACAAAGAAATTGACACAACTGGTTTCCCGTGGTACTGGGACTGGGAAAGAGTTCTATGTTAGTTCCACCGCTTATACTGCTTCCTGTAACGGTTGTTCGGGAAAAACAGCAACAGGGTTTGATCTTCATGCAAACTCGCGGGCAAAAATTATTGCTGTTGATCCTAGTGTTATTCCTTTAGGGACAAAAGTATACGTGGAGGGGTATGGCTATGCGGTAGCTGCCGATACCGGTACTCGTATTAAAGGGAATAAAATTGATGTCTTTTTTGCCTCACAAAACGATGCGTACCGTTGGGGACAAAAGACAGTAAAAATTAAAATTCTCCATTAGTGGGCAGAGGGAATACTCCTTCTGCGTTTTACTTTTCTATGGAAAAATATCATAATAGAAATTACGATATGTAATAAGTTAACAATGGAGGAATTATGAAAATTAAGGAAATCATTGTTGTTGAAGGAAAGGATGACACAGTTGCCATTAAACGGGCAATTGATGCAGATACAATTGAAACGAACGGTTCTGCAATAAATGAGGAAACCTTGAAAAAAATTGAATTGGCTGCGAAAAAACGTGGAGTCATTATTTTTACCGATCCTGATTTCCCAGGTGAGAAAATAAGAAAAACGATTAGCAGTCGCATTCCAAATTGTAAACATGCCTTTTTACCTAAGCATGAAGCAAGGGAAAAGTTGGGAAGAAGCATTGGAGTAGAACATGCCTCCCCAGAAGCTATCCGTACAGCTTTGAAAGATGCTCACTGGATGGAAATAGAGCCCGAAGAAAAAATTTCAAAAGAAGACTTAATTAACTTTCGCCTCATTGGAGATGCATCTTCAAAATGGAGAAGAGAAAGATTAGGAGAGCTTCTAAAAATTGGCTATACAAATGGAAAACAATTGCATAAGCGCCTAAACATGTTTCAAATATCAAGTGAGGCATTTTTAGAAGCGGTAAATAAAATTTTTCAGGAGGAACAAAATGGATAGAGATATCGCTACACCATTGCGAACAAGGGCAATCCTGGAAACGTACGGATTTACTTTTAAAAAAAGCCTTGGTCAAAACTTTTTAATCGATACAAATATTTTAAATAATATTGTGGACCTTGCTGAAATATCTTCGGAAAGTGGAGTTATTGAAATCGGAGCGGGAATTGGTGCCCTAACAGAACAATTGGCAAAAAGATGTAAAAAAGTGCTTACTTTTGAAATTGACCAGAGATTACTGCCGGTCTTAGAAGATACATTGTCACCATATCCTCATGTCTCAATTGTTCACCAAGATTTCTTGAAGGCTGATGTTCATCAAGCGATTGAAACTTATCTTCAAGATGTGAAGGATATCGCTATTGTTGCCAATCTCCCATACTATGTAACAACACCGATTATAATGAAATGCCTTGAAGACCATTTGCCATTCCGATCCATGGTCATTATGATGCAAAAAGAGGTAGGCAACCGAATCACTGCAAAGCATGGAACAAAAGATTATGGTTCTTTAACAATAGCCATTCAATACTATACAACTGCTGAAATTGTCATGAATGTACCAAAAACAGTGTTTATTCCACAACCAAATGTGGATTCTGCGGTTGTGAAATTGACCAAAAGAGATCAGCCTGTTGTTGCTGTCAAGGATGAACAATTCTTTTTCACCATTATCAAATTCAGTTTTGCCCAGAGAAGGAAGACAATATTAAATAATTTGGTTAGTCAGTTAGAGAATGGCAAAGAGAAAAAGGAATGGATTATTGCTGCATTAGAAAAGGCGGATATTGATCCGACGAGAAGAGGGGAAACTTTAACAATTGAAGAATTTGCGAAATTAAGTGATGGACTACTTGCATACTTTGCATAATATGAAAATGGTCAGGTTGCCGAGAAAAATGAGAAGCGGCAACCTTTTTTTAGCTAAAAGGGTAGTACAAATTTTACAATTTCTACTTTCCTAAAGTGCACAAGGAAAGATCCGCAGGAATACATCGCAGCCGAAAAAAATTTATATTTTTTCGGTGAACTTGAGAAACTTCGTAGCCTTACCTCGCATGCGAAAATATTTTTTCGCTGAACTACGGCTCTGCTCGCGCTTAAAGGCTTGGACGCCCGAGTTTTCTTTATATTATCCTCAATGTTTAACGAGGATGCCAATGGGATGTGGTTGATATAATTTAAGGATTTCAGGATAAGCGTACATAAGTAGCTAGCTCTCTCTAATATCCATACACCCTCTGGTTTTTGTTTGCATATCTTATAAAAGTCTTTTTATTTTACGACATGGAGTGAAGGCCATGGGATAAAAATTAATCAAATAGTGGGTAGAAAATCATATAAATGTGATATTCCATTTCGGGTAATCCGGGTATATGAGGAGCAAGGTCGTACATTTGCACTCTTATATGGAGAGGATATTCGACTAATTGCTGATGCACCAATTGAGGACTTAATCATCCTTGATACCCGTATGAAAAATGAATTATTGGCCCCGTTCCGTGAATTGGAAGAACAATCGTTATATTTATTTCGCCAAGATTATCAAGCCGTTCTTGAAAGGCAGAAGTATGAAACCACACTTGGTTATGATACGGACTTTCAATTGTTTCAAATTCCCGGAAGAGTGTTGCATGTCGATGGAGATCCAAATTACTTAAAAAAATGTTTAGCCATGTATCGGAAAATTGGTGTTCCGGTTTCAGGTTTTTACTGTGATGAGAAAAATATGCCTGATCAAATCCCCAAATGGGTCGATGAATTTCGACCGGATATATTGGTTATTACAGGTCATGATGCGTATTCTAAGCAAAAAGGTAAGAAAAGTGATATCAACTCGTACCGTCATTCAAAAGACTTTGTCCTGACAGTGAAAAAGATTAGAAATAAATATCCAAATTTAGATCAATTAATTATTTTTGCCGGTGCTTGTCAATCACATTTTGAATCATTAATTGCTGCTGGGGCGAATTTTGCTAGTTCACCGGCAAGGGTGAATATACATGCCTTAGATCCCGTCTATATTGTCTCTAAGTTAAGTTATACCCCTTTTACAGAGCGTGTTCATATTTGGGAAATATTAAGAAACACGATAACCGGGGAAAAAGGTGTTGGTGGGATTGAAACAAAAGGTGTCTTGAGAATAGGGATGCCATATCATCCAAAAGGGGATTAAACTCATTGTTTAATCCAACCCTTTGAGGTAAGTTAAAATTCCTTGCAAAGAGAACAAACTGCTTGTAAAGTTCTGATTTTTTCGGAAATAGTCGAAGTTGTTTTCATAAGGATGTGGCTTTTTTAATTAGTGGGGATATTGATCCCCACTAATTAAAGTCATGATGGTCTCGGATTTACCTTTATTACTGTAAAAAATTTTTTCCTTTAGGAAAATTAATAAACAGTGGATACATAAAATTACGAAAAGTCGGTAAGAATAATAGTGTCGAAAAAAGTTGAAAAATAGTATAAAAGTTATTGACAAATATTTTTTATCCTTGATATAATTTAAATTTTATACTTGACAAAAAATTGTAAAGCTGGTATAATAAGAATTAGTGAGGTGTAGAAGATATGCCAAAAACATTGTCAGATATTAAGAAAAGTCTTGATGTAAATTTAGGAAAACGTCTTATGTTAAAAGCTAATAGTGGAAGAAAAAAGACGATTGAACGAACCGGTGTATTAGCTGAAACATATCCAGCCGTTTTTGTTATTGAATTAGATCAAGATGAGAATTCATTTGAACGAGTATCATACAGTTACGCAGATATTTTAACACAGACTGTACAAATTACATTTTATGAAGACAAGCAAGAGTTAGTATAGTAGGCAGTTACCTTTGGGTTACTGTCTTTTTATTTGTTTTTATTTGGAATGTTCGGTTGTTATTACCGTGTATGATAAATGTATTTCCGATTAAACTATAGATGTCACAGTATGAGAGGGGTTGTCGTTGTGGGTAGAAGAAGAGGAATCATGTCTGAAGAAATGAAAGTAGAATTGGCCAAAGAGCTTGGTTTCTATGATGTCGTTGAAAAAGAAGGATGGGGCGGCATTCGGGCAAGAGATGCAGGAAATATGGTAAAGCGTGCCATAGAGATTGCAGAAGAGCAAATGAAAAATCGACAGTAATTCTTCAAAGTCCACCATATGAACAACAAAAATTACTGTGACAACATCCGAGGTCTTATCCTCGGATTTTTATATGGCCCATTGTATAAAACTTTTCAAGATTAGTGAAGATTTTCACTAAAGAAAATAAACATTACTCCCCCATAACACCATTCGTTTCTTTTGTTGTTATATGGTAAAATAATACAAAATTATACATAATGTTTAAAAGTAGGTGGACCTGTTGAAACTTCTTGTAAAAGCTCCAGCAAAAATAAACCTTTCTCTAGATGTCCTCTACAAGCGTGCTGATGGATATCATGAATTAGAAATGGTCATGACTACTGTTGATTTAGCTGATCGCCTAGAACTTGAATTAATTAATGATGATCGGATTATTATTCATTCACAAACACGGTTTGTTCCTGACAATGAACGAAATTTGGCATATAAAGCAGCAAAGTTATTGAAAGATCGCTTTAATATAAAGTCCGGTGTTTCTATTACGATTGAGAAAAATATTCCTGTTGCCGCAGGACTTGCCGGTGGAAGCAGCGATGCAGCTGCTGCCCTAAGAGGGATGAATAAACTATGGAAATTAGGACTTACATTGGACGAACTGGCGGAATTAGGAGCGGAAATTGGTTCAGATGTTTCGTTTTGTGTCTATGGTGGAACGGCATTGGCAAAAGGAAGGGGAGAAATCATTACCCCATTACCACCACCGCCTAATTGTTGGGTTGTCTTGGCAAAACCGGCAATCGGTGTTTCCACTGCGGAAGTGTACGAACACCTGAATATAAATGAAATCATTCATCCGAATACAACAGCAATGGTTGATGCAATCTATCAAGGTGACTACCATGGAATATGTGCCAATCTAAGTAATGTTCTCGAATCAGTGACATTTAAATATTTCCCGAGAGTAGAACATTTGAAAGACGATATGAAAAGATTTGGAGCGGATGCGGTATTAATGAGTGGTAGCGGTCCAACCATTTTTGCTCTTGTCCAACATGATTCCAGAATGCAGAGACTATACAATGGACTGAGAGGTTATTGTAATCAAGTTTATGCGGTTCGGTTGTTAGGTCAACGAAATGAAAGTTAGATAAAGAAAATTTAGTATTCGGATATATTTGGGAAACTTGATAAAATACGAATATTATTATATTATATTTATATTATTATTCGGATTTTTGGGGGTGAATATATGAGTTGGAAAAGAAGTGAACGGCTCATTGATATGACTAACTACCTGTTAAACCATCCAAGAGATTTGATCTCATTAACTTTTTTCTCTGGACGGTATCAAGCAGCTAAATCATCTATAAGTGAGGACTTAACCATATTAAAGGAAATATTTGATTTACAAGGAATCGGAAAACTGGTGACGATTCCGGGAGCAAGCGGAGGAGTTAAGTATTATGTAAAAGTGAAACAAGACCAGGTGAAACCTTTTGTCGCTGATTTATGCAAGTTAATTGCTGAACCTGATCGGCTTTTACCCGGCGGTTATTTATACTTGGCTGATATAGTCGGTAACCCAATGATTATGGATCAAGTTGGGCGGATGTTTGCTTCAAAATTTAGTGATGAACCTATTGATGCGGTCATGACTGTTGCGACTAAAGGGATTCCATTAGCATATGCAACGGCAAGATTTTTAAATGTCCCGGTCGTTATTGTTCGTAAAGATGCAAAAATAACGGAAGGCTCGACGGTAAGTATCAATTATGTATCAGGATCAAGTAAGAGAATTCAGACAATGCTTTTAGCGAAAAAGAGTTTGAAAGAAGGTTCTCGGGTGTTGATCGTCGATGATTTCATGAAAGCTGGAGGGACCATTCGTGGAATGATAAGTTTGTTGGATGAATTTCAAGCGAGTTATGCCGGTATTGCTGTTCTTGTTGAATCAGAAGAAGTGGAAGATCGACTAGTTGAACAGTATGTATCGATTGTCAAATTAGCAAATGTCGATGTACAGAAAAAAAGAATTTCTGTACATGAGGGTAATTACTTTACGAAATAAATTTCACATCGTGTTTAGCAGTAACATTCGTAATAACGCGGAAGATTGATAAAGAAAACTCGGGTGCCCGAGCCTTTAGGCAACCAAAGCGCCGTCGTTCAGCGAAAAAACATTTTCGCTTGCGAGGGATTGCTACTGAAGTCTCTCTTGTTCACCGAAAAAACATAAAATTTTTTCGGCTGCGATGTATTCCTGCGGATCTTTCCTTGTGCACTTATGCGTTAGGAAAGTAGGAATTGAAAAATTTATACTTTCCTACGTGTAAACGAAGTATTCAACCACTTTATTATTACTGTTTTTATATATGTAAAATTTATCATAGGCATGTTTATTTGAATTTACATAAAAAATTAAAAAAATTTCTTTAGCTTTTAGAAGGAATCTAAAAAAATTTGTAGAATTTAATATTAAGTCTACTTTAAGGTGGTGAAACGAATGGAAGTAACAGATGTACGATTACGGAGAGTGAATACGGACGGGAGAATGAAGGCGATTGCTTCAATTACATTGGATAATGAATTTGTCGTCCATGATATCCGTGTTATTGACGGTAATAACGGATTGTTTGTTGCTATGCCGAGTAAGCGTACGCCGGACGGTGAATTCAGAGATATTGCCCATCCGATTAACTCTACTACAAGAGGAAAAATACAAGAAGCGGTGTTAACTGAGTACCATCGTTTAGGTGAAGTAGAAGTGGAGTTGGAAGAAGCCGGAGCATCCTGAAAAAATAGCAACCGAGAGCCTACGTGTGTGTAAGGCTCTTTTTTTTGTTTTCCGCCCATGCGACTTCCAATCATTACCAACCTAATTTTATTATGGTTACGAAAAAACCAATACTAAAGATTTTAAAGGTTGAGAATCGTACAAGTGAATAGAAAATGACTGTATTCCTCGATTGATTTAGGAGGTTACGATGTCGGCTATACAAGTGTTCCATAAGGAAGCGTCGTATGCGGTTTTTGTTCCCTTTTCATCACTAAGTAGTAACCCACTAAGTTTTGTAATATTTTCAAGCATATCCTTCCTTGAAATATGGTCTTGATTGAGATATATTCAATAGTGGATAAAAAGGTAAAAGTGGAGGGTGCATATGTTCAAAAGGTATGTGATAGTTTTAGCAGCAGGTAAAGGAACCCGAATGAAATCAAAACTTTATAAAGTATTGCATCCTGTTTGTGGGAAACCAATGGTTAGGCATGTCATTGATGAATTAAAACAAATAGGTGCTGACCAAATCATTACAGTTGTTGGCCATGGTGCAGATGAGGTCAAAAAAGAATTAAAAGATGACTCAGAATTTGTTCTACAAGAGCAACAATTAGGCACTGCACATGCTGTTATACAAGCAAAGGAATTATTGCAGGATAAGGAAGGCCTTACTCTTGTCGTTTGTGGTGACACGCCTTTGTTGAAAGCTGACACGATTCAAGCGATGATTGACTACCATATCAGCAATCATTCAACGGCAACAATTCTTACTGCAGTTGCAGAAGATCCTACCGGATATGGTCGTGTTATTAGAAACGAGCAAGGGTATGTGGAAAAAATTGTTGAGCATAAAGATGCTTCCGATGAGGAAAAAGCAGTAAAAGAAATTAATGCAGGAACTTATTGCTTTGACAATGCTTCTTTATTTCATGCTTTACAAAAAGTGACAAATAATAATATACAAAATGAATATTATTTGCCAGATGTTATTGGAATTTTAAAAGATGCAGGACAAACGGTTACAGCATTTACAACAAATGATTTTACCGAAATTTTTGGTATCAATGATCGAGTAGCTTTAGCGCAAGCGGAAAAAATTATGCAACAAAGAATAAATGAAAAGCATATGCGTAACGGTGTAACCATTATAGACCCGGATCACACCTATATCGATGCAACGGTAGAAATCGGACAGGATACGGTCATATATCCTGGCACAATGGTGAAAGGAAATACGGTTATTGGTACAGATTGCAACATCGGACCTAATTCTGAAATATTAAACTGCGATATTGGTAATCGGACATCGATTCGACAATCTGTAACTCATGACAGCAAGATTGGCTCGGATGTTCAAATCGGTCCATTTGCACATATCAGACCTCAATCTCTCATTCATGATGATGTTCGTATTGGCAATTTTGTCGAAATTAAAAAGACGGAATTTGGTAAAAAGAGTAAAGCCTCACATTTATCCTACATAGGTGATGCAAATGTAGGTAGCAATGTAAATATCGGATGTGGCTCAATTACTGTTAATTATGATGGTGTGAAAAAATTTAAAACAATAATAAAAGATGGTGCGTTCATTGGATGTAATTCTAACTTAATTGCTCCGGTAGAAATCGGTGAGGGTGCATATGTCGCAGCCGGTTCAACAATAACGGATAATGTACCGGGTGATTCATTATCCATTGCTCGTGCACGGCAAGTTAATAAAGAAAATTATGTAAAAAATCGTATGAAAAAAGGTTAACCAGGAGGTTCATCATGTCTAACCAGTACCCAGATAAAAAGTTAAAATTATTTTCGTTAAATTCCAATCGAGAATTAGCAAGTGAAATAGCCGAAGAGATCGGGGTAAGTCTAGGAAAATGTTCCGTTAACCGTTTTAGTGACGGAGAGATTCAAATCAATATTGAAGAAAGTATTCGCGGTTGTGATGTTTTTGTTCTTCAATCGACAAGTAATCCAGTTAATGAACATTTAATGGAACTATTGATTATGATTGATGCGTTAAAAAGAGCTTCTGCAAGAAAAATCAATGTAGTTATGCCTTATTACGGTTATGCACGCCAAGATAGAAAGGCTCGTTCCCGGGAACCAATTACTGCTAAACTCATTGCAAATTTATTAGAAACTGCCGGAACATCTCGCATGATTACATTGGATTTGCATGCTCCACAAATTCAAGGATTTTTCGACATTCCAATTGACCATTTAGTGGGTGTACCAATATTAGCTGAGTACTTTGAAAATAAAAACCTTGACGATATCGTCGTTGTTTCCCCTGATCACGGTGGCGTTGTCCGTGCACGAAAATTGGCTGATCGTCTAAAAGCACCGATTGCAATTATCGATAAGCGGCGTCCAAGACCAAATGTAGCAGAAGTAATGAATATAATCGGAAATATTGAAGGAAAAACAGCTATAATCATTGATGATATTATCGATACAGCTGGTACGATTACACTTGCAGCAAATGCACTTGTTGAACAAGGCGCATGTGAAGTTTATGCTTGTTGCACACATCCGGTTTTATCCGGACCGGCTATTGAACGGATTGAGCATTCCAAAATTAAAGAACTAATTATAACTAACTCCATTCCTTTAAAAGAGGAAAAAAGGATAGAAAAGATCAAACAATTATCTGTCGCTCCTTTAATTGGTGAAGCCATTGTACGGGTATTCGAACACCGCTCGGTAAGTGATTTGTTTTAATCATATAAGTTCATGTATGAGAGCGATCGTTTGATTATTAATACCAAGTTTTGGACATATTATAACTGTAGATGTGAACAAAAAAGAGGTGTCCAAAACAATGGAGGTAGTATTATATGCACAAGAAAGATCAAAAACAACCAGAGCAGCGATGAATTCATTACGGGAAAATGGAAATATTCCAGCAATCTTATATGGAAAAGAGATAAGTAATATACCTATTTTGATTGAAAAATTGGATTTCAAGAAGCAAACAAATAAAGTTGGTAAAAATGCCATCTTTATCATTGATGTTGATGGAAAAAGACAACAGGCGATTGTGAGAAATTATGAGGTTGATCCGATTACAAGGGAAATTATTCATATTGATTTTTTAGCTGTCAATTCATTAAGTGTAATTACTAAAGATGTCCGCATTGTTTTAGTTAATGATGCGGAAGGTGTTAAAGACGGTGGTGTCCTTCAACAGTCAATGTTTGATTTATCGGTCACTACCAATGTAAATCGACTTCCGGATGCAATTGAAGTGGATGTAACCCATTTGCAAGTGGGCGAAACGATAACGGTTGGTGAAATAAGGCAACAATATCCATTTGAAATAAATCATGAGGATGATGAAGTAATTGCTTCTATTTTACCGCCAAGGCAAGAGGAAGAAATCAGTACTGGTGAAGAACAAGAACCGGGTATACCGGAAAACTTGGAAGGTAGAGAAGAATAGATTAGGAGGGATGTTCCGTAGCTGGTTCTTTTTCAAGGAAATTCAATGTACTACGGAAAGCTTATTAAGAAGATCGAATCAGCAATAATGGACAGTCCCTCTTTCAGTGAATTGGGAAACATTTGCTTAAATATGTAACTCAGATGTTTTTTAGAGAATCTCTACATTCGCCGGTTGCATGGAACTGGTCTGAAAGCCATTTAAGGAAAATAAAAATTACGGTTCCTTCTTCATGGCTGAAGATGATTCCTCAATAAAGAGGAGGGCATTGGAGTGAAATTAATTGTCGGTTTAGGCAATCCGGGGAAACAATATGAGGGAACGAGACATAATATCGGTTTTAAAGTTATCGATAAACTAATGGAAAAGTGGAATATTCCTTTGAATGAGGCAAAATTTCAAAGCTTGTTCGGTAAAGGGATGGTCAACGGAGAAAAGGTCATTATTTTAAAACCTATGACATATATGAACCTTTCTGGTGAAGCAGTTCGGGCAATTATGCATTATTATCAAATCCCATTTGAAAACTTACTTGTTATTCATGATGAACTGGATTTACCGCCGGGAAAAATCCGTCTCCGTTATAAAGGAAGTGCAGCCGGTCATAACGGCATCAAATCAATCATTAAGTTAATCGGGACTCAAGAATTTAATCGAATTCGAATTGGGATTGGCAAACCACAACTAGGTGTTGAAGTTGTTGATTATGTTTTAGGAAAATTCACAAATGACGAAAAACCAATTATGGTAGAAGTAATTGAGAAAAGTTCCCAAGCATGTGAAACTTGGCTTGAGAAACCATTTATCGAGGTTATGAATATATATAATAGGTGAAATGAGTAGGAAAGAAAATTTATTATTATAGTAAAAATAAGAGAATAAACATTCCTTGGATGGTAAATATTAATTATAAACACAAATAAATTTATTTACTATTCAAGGAGTGTATAAAATGAGAATCCATTATGTTTGTCGTTATTGTGGTACCAAAATTGGAACTATTGAAAATAACATTATTGATTATGAGGCACTGGGTTTTCATAAATTAACCGAAAGTGAACGGATGAACATGATTCAATATGAACCGAACGGGAATATTCAAGTAAAAAGTATTTGCGAAAATTGTCATGAATCTTTTACAATAAACCCAAGTAATTATGAACATGATTATATTATCCATTAGCTTTGGAGTTCCAAAGCATTTTTCTGTTTATTCCATTCAGCAGTAAGCCCGTATGTTACGTTTTTGAATTTACAGAGAGTGAAGATCACGATTCATAATAGATGACACCAAGAGAAGGAGAGGAGGCAAAAGAATGAGAGGATTATTAACCACTTTAATGCAAAAAGACGATGTTGCATCGATTACAAGCGGTATACTTGAAGGATTAAATGAGCAACTTGTTGCCGGTTTATCTAATTCTGCTAGAACAGTCTTTATGGCTAGTATTTATCAAAAGATGAATAGGCCTCTTCTAATCATCACCTATAATTTATTACAGGCTCAAAAGCTATATGAAGATTTCGTTCATCTTGTATCAGATGAAGTATTCATATATCCGGCAAATGAATTAACAATCGCCGACCTAGGTGTATCCAGTCCTGAATTACGTTCACAGCGAATTGAAACATTAAATTTTTTAAACAGCAATAAAAAGGGTGTAGTTATAGCGCCTATCGCTGGTATAAGAAGAATTTTGCCCCCAAAAGAAATATGGGCTAAGTATATCATTCAATGGCAATTAGATGATGAAATTAATCTGGAACAATCCATTCAAAAATTAGTCCAAATGGGTTACGTACGTTCAGAAATGGTTACTGCACCTGGTGAATTCAGTGTCCGCGGTGGTATTATTGACATTTATTCATTAACCGAAAGCAATCCGATTCGAATTGAGTTGTTTGACAATGTTATTGATTCCATTCGGTATTTTTCTATCGATAACCAACGCTCGATGGAAAAACTATCGGAAGTGACAATTGGCCCTGCAGCAGAAATCGTTTTAGAACCGGAACATTTCCAACGAATAGAGAAAAGACTTGAAAAAGCTCTGGCTGATAGTTTAAAGAAAATAAAAGATGAAAAGGTAAAGGAATCCCTTGTAACCCAGACGGAACATGAAATCGACGAGCTGCAATCGGGACAAATTCCTGATGATATTTTTAAATATCTATCATTTGCTTACGAGAAACCAGGAAGTTTACTAGACTATATTAGTGAAGATTCCATCATATTTATGGATGAAGTCAGTAGAATTAGTGAAATGAAGGAAACACTTGATAAGGAAGAAGTTGAATGGCAAACAAGTCTACTAGACGAAGGAAAAATTGTTCATTCGATAACAATTAGTAATGATGTCTGGAAAATCTTACATGGTTCGAAAAAACCGCTTGTTTATTTTTCACTCTTTTTACGTCATATTCAACATACTAATCCGCAAAATATATTAAATTTATCCAGTAAACAAATGCAAAATTTCCACGGACAAATGAATGTGTTGAAATCAGAAATGGAACGTTGGGAAAAAAGCGGATATACAGTTATTTTTTTAGGAGCGGATGATCGTCGGACAGAAAAAATTGAAAGTGTTTTAACGGATTATTCAATTGAAGCGGTTAATAATTGGGGCGGCGAAAAGCTACTTATAGGAAAGACGCAAATTATAAAAGGACAGTTAAACAGCGGTTTTGAATTCCCAATGGAAAAAATCGCCGTTATTACTGAAGGAGAATTATTTAATAAAAAAGTAAAAAAACATTCACACAGGACACAAAAAATTTCCAATGCTGAACGGATTAAAAACTACTCGGAGCTCAAGATCGGGGATTACGTAGTTCATGTGAATCACGGGATTGGTAAATATTTAGGAATTGAAACATTGGAAATTAACGGAATTCATAAAGATTATATGAAAATTAAATATCAAGGTACTGATAAGCTTTATGTTCCTGTTGACCAAATTAATCTTGTACAAAAATATGTCGGTACGGAGGGAAAAGAACCGAAGCTATATAAACTAGGCGGATCTGAGTGGAAACGAGTGAAGAGAAAGGTTGAATCTTCCGTTCAGGATATTGCTGAGGATTTAATTAAATTGTATGCGGAACGTGAAGCCTCTGTGGGATATGCCTTTTCTCCGGATACCGAATTGCAACGGGAATTTGAAGTAACGTTTCCATATAAGGAAACGCAAGATCAATTACGGTCAATTGCCGAAATTAAAAAAGATATGGAAAGACCGCGTCCAATGGATCGCCTTTTATGTGGGGATGTTGGTTACGGGAAAACTGAGGTGGCATTACGGGCTGCTTTTAAAGCAATATGTGACGGTAAACAAGTGGCCTTTCTTGTACCAACAACGATTTTGGCACAACAACACTATGAAACAATGCGGGAGAGATTCCAAGATTATCCGATTAAAATTGGTGTCTTGAGTCGTTTTCGTACACGTAAAGAACAGCAGGAAACGATTAAAGGTCTGAAAAATGGAACCGTTGATATCGTTGTCGGTACCCACCGTTTATTATCTAAAGATATTACTTATCATGATCTCGGACTATTAATCATTGATGAAGAGCAAAGATTTGGTGTAACTCATAAAGAAAAAATAAAAAAGTTAAAAACAAATGTAGATGTTTTAACGTTAACAGCGACACCGATTCCCAGGACACTCCATATGTCTTTACTGGGCGTGCGTGACTTGTCCGTTATTGAAACACCACCGGAAAATCGTTTTCCCATCCAAACATATGTTATGGAAATGAACCCTGGCCTTGTAAAAGAGGCTATTGAAAGAGAGCTGGCTAGACAAGGTCAAATTTACTATGTTTATAATAATATTGATGAAATTGACCGGAAAGTTGAAGAATTATCCATGCTTGTACCGGATGCAAGATTTATTTTTGCCCATGGAAGAATGAATGCAATGGAACTGGAAAATGTTATGTTGAGCTTTTTAAATGGTGAAGCAGACGTATTAGTCAGCACGACCATCATTGAAACGGGTGTCGATATTCCAAATGTCAACACATTAATTGTCGAAAATGCAGATCGTATGGGACTTTCCCAACTTTATCAATTACGCGGTCGAGTCGGACGGTCGAACCGGGTTGCCTATGCGTATTTTACGTACCGAAAAGATAAAGTCCTTACTGAAGTAGCCGAAAAAAGGTTGCAAACAATTAAAGAGTTTACAGAATTAGGTTCAGGCTTCAAAATAGCAATGCGCGATCTATCCATACGGGGGACAGGAAACTTGTTAGGGGCGCAACAACATGGGTTTATCGAATCAGTTGGATTTGATCTTTATTCACAAATGTTGAAAGAAGCGATCGAAAAACGAAAAAACGTCGAACCTGGCAAACAAGATTTTCCGGTTGAAATTGATCTTCAAATAGACGCTTATATACCAGATCAATATATTCACGACGGTTACCAAAAGATTGAAATGTATAAACGGTTCCGGGCAATTGAGAATATGGAAGATATTCATGAATTGCAAGATGAAATGATTGATCGATATGGAGACTATCCACAAGAAGTAAACAATTTATTTTTGATTTCTGAGATAAAAATTCTCGCCAAACAGGCAGGAATTGAATTGATTAAAAAGGATAATGATGGTATTCACTTAATTTTTACTGAAACGGTGACGAAAGACATTCAAATAAAAGACATTGTACAACTATGTAAACCATATGGTCGAATGGTCGGTTACGGTATGGAAGGTGAAAAGTTTAAAATCGTTATCTATAACAATAGTCAAATCGAACAAAATTGGTTCTCCACTCTTGAATTGATTTTAAAAGGATTACCACAAACCGTTGAACGGGAAGTAAAAACAGTATCATACTAAAATATGCTTAAAAAGGCTGATTCCTTTTTTTCGATTGCTTGCTCATAGGGGATCAGCCCTTTTGTATTGTACAGGGAACCAATAAAGTGACCCAAATGATGGAATACAAGTTATTTTCGATAAGTAAAAATGAATGATAAAAATAACGGAGATTATTACGTGCCGTTTCCTTACGATTCCAAATATTGCTCCGAATATCAATCCATTCACCAACGCTTCCAAACATAAGCCTTTCATCACTAAAATATGATTGCCCAAGCTGATTGATTTCTTCGCATAATAATAAATTTGTAGAAAAATATATCTAAAAATTTAAAAAGGGTGTTGACAGATTAAGTCTAATTAGATTACATTTATTGATAGTGATAATCATTATCGTTTACGTTTACCGTCATAGAAAACTGTTAAGAGTGCTATAAAAATCAAATGGGTAAACAAGTTTTTCTGGAATACGGTAGTCAACCGCCGTCATTTACTCTTGACAAGCGCGCCGATGGTTTAAATTGGGTGTAAAACGAGCAAAGTAAACGAAGTGAAGGCATGACAAATACACCGTTTTTTCTCAAAAATAATAAACCATCAGTAAGATCAATTTGCCAACGGTTCACTTCGCCATTTACGATTAGGATTATTGACCGGTTTTCTTCGTGCCTATCAAACATGCCCTTACGAATGAAAGGGTTTGTAAAGTTTGATGTTTTCAACTTAGTATTTGATAAATGCAGATAAATAGGGTTAATCATTGAGGATATAGACTTATTCACTCCAATCTTGGTAATTGTGTGTGGTGACCTCAATTAACCAGAGATTTTAGGGGTGGCATGTTTTTGTCCAATCCAATGATTGTTAACCAATGTAATAAAAAACTTCTGCCAATGCGATAGACAGGAAAGGATAGATACATATGAAAAGAAAACAACTGTTTTTACTTGTTTTAATGTTTTTGATTAGTGCTGTTCTGATTATTTCGGGTTGTTCAAGTCAATCAGCAACAGAAAATAATAAAGAAAAAGGTTCAAAAGAGACAGTTGAGACTGATTCACAATATCCTATGACCATTAAGCATGCTTTTGGAGAGACTGTTATTGAAAAAAAACCAAAGCGTGTTGTAACAATTCAATGGGGGAATCAAGATGTTGCATTAGCTCTTGGTGTTGTACCTGTTGGTTTTTCAGCAGCAAACTTTGGCGTGCAAGATGATAGTGGCTTATTGCCATGGACAAAGAAAAAATTAGAAGAACTTGGTGAAACGAATCCAAATGTTTTCCAAGATACGGATGGATTAGATTTTGAAGCAATTTCAGATGCAAAACCAGATGTTATTCTTGCGGCATATTCCGGTATTACAAAAGAAGACTATGACCTATTAAGAGAAATCGCTCCTGTTGTTGCATATCCAAAGGATCCATGGACAACTTCATGGCGTGATACAGTTTTACTAAATGCTGAGGGTATGGGAATGAAAAAAGAAGGTGAGCAATTAATTAAGAATACTGAAAATTTAATTGCCGAAAAACTGAAGGCCTACCCGCAAATCAAAGGAAAGAAAGTAGTCTGGGTAAACTTCTCAGCTCAGGATTTATCTAAATTGCATATATATACTCCTGCCGACTCACGAGTTTCGTTTTTAGAAGAATTAGGTCTGACTTATCCAGAAAGTGTAACTAAACTCATTACCGATCCAAACAGTTATTCTTTAAATTTAAGCGCTGAGAATGTTGAAGCTCTCTATGATGCTGATATCATCGTTGGCTACGGTGATGATGATCTTTTGAAGAAGATTCAAGCAGATCCTTTATTAGGCAAAATCCCTGCTGTTAAAAGAGGCTCTGTAGCATTCATTGAAAGTGATACTCCATTAGTGGCTGCAGGAACGCCAAATCCATTGTCAATCGAGTATACTATTGATGACTACTTAAAATTACTTGGTGAGGCCGTTGATAAAATTGAAGAATAATCCATCTACTGCAAAGAAAAAGCAGAATTTGTCTTTACCAAAACATTTTTCACTTATTCTTGTAATCAGCTTAATTTTATTAATGGTTACCATCCTTGCTTCTTTAGTATTAGGAGCAAGGATGGTGAATTTTCAGGAATTAATAGAAGGTTTATTTTCGCAAAATTATGTGTCTTATGGTGCTACGGTTATACAGAAGCGGATACCGCGTACGATTTTTAGTTTATGCTGTGGTGCCGCATTAGGGGTTGCCGGTGTCCTTATGCAATCAGTGGCTCGAAATCCATTGGCTGATCCAAGTATTTTAGGAGTTAATACAGGTGCAGCCTTATTTGTAGTTAGTGGAATTGCATTTTTTCAAATAACTAAGGCCAATCAATATATTTGGTTAGCGTTAGTTGGAGCTGCCATCACAACTGTCTTTGTTTTTACCATTGGTTCTCTTGGACGAGGTGGGGCAACTCCGATAAAATTAGTTTTAGCTGGAGCTGCGACATCTGCAGCTTTTTCTTCACTTGTCACGGCAATTATGATTCCTAGTCAATATGCAATGGACCAATTTCGATTTTGGCAAGTAGGGAGTGTCGGAGCGGGTTCTTGGGATTCGATTAAAATTTTCCTTCCTTTTTTACTCATAGGCTTGGCCATTGCCTTTATATCGGCGCCGGCTTTGAATGCATTGGCATTAGGAGATGATGTAGCGATAGGTCTAGGTGTTCGCCCGGGTACGCTTCGATTCTTTGCGATTTGTGCCGGTGTTATTTTGTGTGGGATAACGACGGCTTTGGCAGGTCCAATTAGCTTTATTGGCTTATTGGCTACTCATGCGATGCGCCTAATAATTGGTTCAGACTTTCGTTTTTTAATTCCAATGTCAGCTTTGGCAGGAGCCATTATTTTAACATGCTCTGATGTAGTTGGTCGGTTGATTGGAAGTCCTGGGGAACTTGAAGTGGGCATTGTCACGGCATTTATTGGTGCACCGATCCTCATCTTATTAGCAAAGAGATCGAAGGTGAGGTCCATATGAACATTCAATCTAAGGAGAGCCATGGAATTGAAAGAGGCAGAAATCGGAGAAAGAGACGTTGGTGGTTTTTCATTTTCCTATTATTTCTGTTCGTCATTGCATTATGTTGGTGCATGCTCTTGTTAGGAAATACGTTTTACCCAGTGGACATTGTGATACGTTCGTTAATGGGGGAAAAAATTCTGGGTGCTAATTTTGCCATTAATACAATCCGGTTTCCACGCATGGTTGCCGGTCTTTTCTCAGGTTTTGCCTTTGGAGTGGCGGGTTATATTTTTCAAACGATTTTACGTAACCCGTTAGCGAATCCGAACATTTTAGGAATAACGTCGGGTTCCAGCGCGGCTGCCGTATTTTGTATAACAGTGTTACACTTAAGTCAAACGGCTGTATCAATCGCGGCAATTATTGCGGGGTTCATAACGGTTTTGATTATTTATTTTTTATCAAGTGGGAATTCCTTTTCTATTGGCCGTCTAATTATTGTCGGGATTGGTATGCAGGCAATGTTGGAAGCCGCTATCTCTTTTTTGATGATAAAAAGTGCGCAACAAGACATTGGAGAAGTATTGCGATGGCTTAGCGGAAGTTTGAACGGTTCAAAATTAAGCGAGACGACACCGTTAATTTTAGCCGTTTTGATATTGACACCACTTATACTGTTATTGAGTAGGCATTTAAGCATGCTTGAACTAGGGGAGCAAACAGCAACGTCACTTGGTGTTGCGACGGATAAAGTCCGAATAACATTAATGATAAGTTCAGTGGTTATGATTGCTATTGCCACAGCAACTACAGGTCCTATCGCCTTTGTTTCATTTTTAGCTGGGCCCATTGCGAACCGGTTAGTAGGTGTTAGTAGTTCCTCTAATATTCTTCCGGCGGGTTTAATCGGTGCTGTTCTTGTTTTAGGTGCTGATTTGATCGGGCAGTTTGCGTTTGCATATCGATTTCCGGTGGGTGTCATCACAGGGCTGTTAGGAGCACCGTATTTAATCTATCTATTAATCCGGATGAATCGAAAAGGAGAATTGTAATGAGAGCCACACATGATTTTCAAGTTGAAAAATTAGTGACTGGATATGAAAATAAAACAATCATTCATGGGGTTGATTTGGAGATTCCTAAAAACCAAATTAGTGTGATTATCGGTGCCAATGGATGCGGGAAATCAACGCTTCTAAAAACGTTGGCAAGATTGATTAAGCCGACAGAAGGAGATATTATGCTTGATGGAAAAGCGATCAACCAATATCCGCCGAAACAGTTGGCACGTATTTTAGGGCTACTGCCTCAATCTCCTGTCGTTCCAACCGGTATTACTGTTGCTGATTTAGTCGGAAGAGGGAGATTTCCCCATCAATCGTTATTTAAAGGCTGGTCGAAAAAGGATTATGAAGCGGTTGAAGAAGCGATGGAATTTATGAATATACTGGAATTTGCGGATCATGACATTGATGAACTTTCAGGAGGGCAGAGGCAACGCGTTTGGATTGCAATGGCATTGGCACAACAAACAGACATCTTGTTTCTTGACGAACCTACCACCTTTTTAGATATTACATATCAAGTGGAAATTTTAGATTTGTTAACTAGTTTAAATCGAAAGTACAACACGACGATTGTTATGGTTCTGCATGATATTAATTTATCGGCACGCTATGCTGATTATCTTTTTGCGGTGAAAGACGGTAAAATCGTTGCTCAAGGAAAACCAAAAAAAGTTTTAACAGCCGATCTTGTGAAGCAAGTGTTTGACTTAGATTGCATTGTTATCCCCGATCCTATTTCATCCACGCCGTTAATTATTCCTAAAGGACGTTATCATGTTAAAGAATAGTATAGACTTGGGGGCACATCATTCTTGATGGATAAGGAAAGATGTGCCTAATTTGTTTAAATGGTTACAACCATTGCAAAGATTATTTTAGGTGTTTAAAAAAGGTTAATGATACTACATATTTTTTCTAGTATTTCCAATTATTCTTATTACAAGAAAAAGTTTTAGTTTGTGCATAGAACTTACCATATGATAGATAATAATTGTATATAAGGATGATGATTCCATTTATACTTGGTATGCCGCTTGGTCGAACCTTGTTTTTGGAATAATAGATCCGTTCGTAAGTGTGTCATCAGCAAGAAAATCATCATAAGAAAGAGAGGCAACTTAAGATGAAAGCAACTGGTATTGTACGTCGAATTGATGATTTAGGTCGTGTTGTAATACCCAAGGAAATTAGAAGAACCTTACGAATCCGTGAAGGGGACCCATTAGAAATTTTTGTTGACCGTGATGGGGAAGTAATCTTAAAAAAATATTCTCCAATCAGTGAATTAGGCGATTTTTCCAAGGAATACGCAGAGGCTTTATTCGACAGCCTGGGCAGCACCGTTTTAATTTGTGACCGTGATTCGGTTATTGCTGTAGCAGGAGGGTCGAAAAAGGAGTATTTAAACAGGAATATTACTGAGGCTGTAGAGAAGGTAATGACTGAGCGATCTACTGTTTTAGAAACGAATGAAACCACGATTTCACTTGTGGAGGGAAATGAAGAAACATTAACTTCTTATACGATCAGCCCAATTATCGCTAACGGCGACCCAATTGGTACTGTTATTATAATGTCTAAGGATAATACTTTCGGTGAAGTTGAAAAAAAATCAGCCGAAACAGCTGCAGGGTTTTTAGCAAGACAAATGGAACAATGAAGTGATCTTTAATCGGTGGGGATTTGTCGGTGAATAGCGGTCTTTTAAGTCTTGAGTGTATCTTGACTTCTCAATGATGGCTATTCATCCCCTATTGGTGAAAGGAGATAATAGGATATCACTACAATGGTGGAAAAATTTTAATTGGGATAAATTTTTTAGGAAGGCAGGAAGTCTGTCTTCTTTTATTGTTTTATAATAAAATGGGGGTTAGTAAGATTTTTTGCCCGATTGGTACAGCTTCATCAAAGGGGGAAAGCTCCCACTGATCGAAGTTTCATTCTTATTTAGCAGGTGTATTTATGAAAAAGGAGAAAGACCATTCAAAAAAATTATTAATGAAAGGAACTGCGATTCTTTCTATCGCGGGATTATTATCGAAAATATTAAGTGCTGTTTATCGCGTACCGTTTCAAAATATTGTTGGAGATGTTGGCTTTTACATATATCAGCAGGTGTACCCGTTTTATGGCATCGCTGTTTCTTTTGCCACATATGGATTTCCTGTTGTCATTTCAAAATTGTATGCGGAAAAGATCAGTATAGGTGATACAAGAGCAGCTAAAAAAATATTATTTCCAGCATTTGTTTCCGTTTCAACAATTTGCTTTCTTATATTCCTTGTCATTTATTTTGGTTCGTCATTTTTTGCTAGACTGATGGGGGATCCCAAGTTGGAACCATTATTGAAGATGGTGTCTTTAACCTTCTTAATTATTCCACTCGTATCAGTTATGCGGGGATATTTTCAAGGTCAAGGATTTATGGCACCGACGGCAATCTCACAACTGGGGGAACAAATTGTTCGAGTTTCTCTTATTCTGATTTTATCCTTTCTTTTAACTGCTAAAGGTTTCACGTTGTATGGGATTGGGAAATGGACAATGTTTGCTTCTGTGGGTGGAAGTTTATGCGGCGCAATGATTTTAGTTGCATTTTTTATCCATTATCATTACCAAGATCAAATCTATTTTTGGAAAAGCATGAGAGGTTCTGTTAAACTTATGAAAATGGTATGGACGGAAGGAATTGCCGTCTGCATAAGCAGCTTAGCATTATTATTATTTCAGTTGGCAGATTCTTTTCAAATGGTTCCTTTACTAAAAGAAAGCGGAATGGCTTTAAAACAAGCACAGGAGATGAAGGGAATTTATGATCGGGGTCAACCGTTAGTGCAGCTGGGAATGGTTTTAGCGATATCTTTGTCATTATCTGTTGTACCTTTTGTTGCAGCGATGAAAAGAAAGAATAAAGAAATGAAGGGGTATATCCGCTTTGCTTTTCAGTTAAGCCTTCTTGTCAGTTCTGCTGCGACGCTTGGTTTGATTTTAATCATGAATGATCTTAATGTGATGTTATTTGAAAACGAATCGGGTTCGAATGTTTTACGCATATTTGTAGTTGTTGTGTTTTTCTCGACAATTTGTACAACCATCATATCCGTTTTGCAAGGACTTAGTATTATATATTTTCCGGCATGCACTGTGATAGTGGGGTTTTTCATAAAGCTTTTATTTAACCGGCTTTTTATACCTACATGGGGTATGATTGGGGCGGCGGTTGCCAGTAATCTTGCCTTATTACTGATGGCTTTAATATTAATTTACCGTTTACGAAAAGCCATCGATCTTCGACTAGTCAATCGTCGTTTTATGATCGTTTTAATAAAGTCATTAATAATTATGACGATTACCATTTCTTTATTTTTTATGATTTGCCGTTTTTTTGCTCCACTTTTTTACGGAGTCCGTCTCTATTCCGCTTTTGTTGCTATATGTGCTGCTGTGATTGGGGCGATAGTCTTTGTTATCTCAATTTTCCGCGGTCATATTTTTACTAAAGAAGAAATAATTCTATTACCTTTTGGGAGCAGACTTCAACTTTTGTTAAAAGAAGGAAGGGTTAACCGTGACTAAAATTATTATCGTTGGGCTTGGGGCTGGCGATATGGATCAACTTCCCCTAGGCGTTTATAAGTTATTAAAAAATCATTATCCGTTATTTTTACGAACAAAAGAACATCCGGTTGTTAAGGCCCTTGAACAGGAAGATGTTGCCTTTACTTCCTTTGATGATATTTATGAGAAGAATCAGCAATTTACTGATGTGTACGAGGAAATAGTCGGGAAATTACTTTCTGAAGCAGCGGATAAAGATATCCTGTACGCAGTTCCCGGTGCTCCTATAGTTGCAGAAAGGACGGTTCAATTATTACTTGAACGTGGAGAAAAGATGGGGATTGAAATCAAGTTGGCTGGTGGTCAAAGTTTCCTCGATGCATTGTTTCAAGCAGTCCGGATTGACCCAATTGAAGGTTTCCAGCTGGTTGATGGAACAAACTTCAGTAAAAACAATGTTCAGTTGACGCAACATTTGATTATCGCGCAAGTATATGACAAAATGGTTGCATCAAATGTAAAATTGGAATTAATGGAGTTATTACCCGACACATATGAAATCTACATTGTGACAAATGCGGGCAGTACCACTGAATTTGTAAAAAAGGTACCTTTATATTTACTTGATCATGGGTTTCTATTCAGTAATTTAACGAGTTTATATATCCCGCCGATAAAGGATGAACGAATTCTTTATAAAAATTTTACTTATTTGCGGCAAGTGGTAGCTGTTTTAAGAAGTCCGAACGGGTGTCCGTGGGATCGAGAACAAACACATCAATCGTTAAAAAAATATTTAATTGAAGAGGCTTATGAATTGCTTGAAGCGATTGATGAAGATGATGATGACCATATGGTTGAAGAACTCGGTGACGTTTTATTACAAATCATGCTGCATGCTCAAATTGGTGAGGATGAAGGATATTTTACTATTGATGATGTTATTGAAGCAATTACAAGTAAAATGATCCGCAGACATCCCCATGTATTCGGCAAAAAGGCTGCAAAAACAGTTGATGAAGTTGTGTCAAATTGGCAAGAAATTAAGCAAAACGAAGAAGGAAGAGAAGAAACGCGGTTCGCTGTAAGTAAAAAAGGATTGCCAGCTCTTTTACAAGCCTATGAACTGCAAAAAATGGCGAAAAAACTTGGTTTTGATTGGCAGGAAATTGGACCGGTTATCGAGAAGTTAAAAGAAGAGTTGGATGAATGGCTAAAAGAGGTAGACAGCGGGGCTGATAAAGATGCAATCAAACTAGAATTTGGTGATTTACTTTTTTCAATGATAAATATTGCAAGGTTTTTATCAATTCATCCGGAAGAAGCATTGATTCGCGCCAATCAAAAGTTCGTGAGACGGTTTCAATATATCGAGAAAAAAATAAATAAAGCCGGAAAAAAATTCTCGGATTATACGTTGGAAGAACTGGATTCATTATGGAATGAGGCGAAGGAAAAAGGTTTGTAAAGTAACAACAAAGAAAGGACTGAATAGATTTATGCGGTTAGATAAATTTTTAAAAGTATCCCGATTGATAAAAAGGCGAACTTTAGCAAAAGAAGTAGCAGATCAAGGAAGAATTTTAATTAATGGAAAAACAGCTAAAGCAAGTTCCGAAGTCAATGTCGGGGATGAATTAGAAATCAGATTTGGACAAAAGCTTATGACCGTGAAGATTGAAAAATTGCAAGAAACAACACGAAAAGAAGATGCAGATTCAATGTATACCATTATGAAAGATGAACGTATAAATCAAGAAAACCAATAAGAAAACATCTTTTTACATTCTTGTCGATTTAATGGCGGTTTGTCCCCCTATTCTAATTTCTGTTCTAACCTAGAACGGACGAGCATAACTATTTTATAAGAATGAGAACAAGAATCGGGGGATGAATGGTGAATCAATATTATGATCAATCGAAAAGTCAAAAACCTGTCGTACAAGATCATGATGTGATTATGAGAGGGCGTAAAACTCTGGATATAACTGGTGTTAAGCAAGTCGAAAGCTTCGATAATGAGGAATTTCTATTAGAAACGGTCATGGGCTACTTAGCAATTCGTGGTCAAAATCTACAAATGAAAAACTTGGATGTTGATAAAGGGATTGTTTCTATCAAAGGGAAAATTTTCGACCTCGTCTACCTAGAGGATCACCAGGGAGATAAAGCTAAGGGATTCTTTAGCAAGTTGTTCAAATGAGTTTATCAGTACAATTTTATACGATGCTAGCCATGATTGGGATGGGCAGTTACTTCGGCGCGGCTTTAGATACGTACAGCCGCTTATTTAACCGTTCAAAAAGAAATATCATTGTACGAGGGATGAACGATGTTTTATTTTGGATAGTACATGCTTTCCTTACCTTTTATGTTCTCTACCTAGTAAATAATGGTGAAATTCGCTTTTATATATTTTTAGCTCTTTTATGTGGTTTTGCGCTTTATCAAAGTCTGTTAAAAAATTTCTATAAACGTCAACTCGAATGGTTCATTCGGTTGGTGGTCCGCACATACAGGTTTGGGGTAAAACTGTTTACAAATATAATAATAAAGCCGGTCATTATGGTCTTGTCATTAATATATACAATTATTGTCGGACTGGGAAAGTTAATTCTTCATATTTTTTTATTTGTGGGAAATATTATCAAAGCTTTCATTAAAATTGTCCTAGTACTTTTTACCCATTTGGGTAAATATATATGGAAAGCAATGCCAAAATCGTTTAAAATTAAAGGGAATCATTTTTTTAAAAGAATTGCTAATTCTCTAAAACGGATAACGAATTTAATTCATAAAGTTAAAAAACGCTAAAAGGAGGCTTAAGTGAATGAGTACTGAAAGAAACAGAGTTCCTATATTGAACGAGACCTATAAAAGTCATCAAGAACAACATAGTATCTATATAAAAAGAAGAAAAAAATTGCTCATTCGCAGGCTGACTTTGTTTTTTATCTTTGTTTCCATTGTCTTCTTTATATTAATTAAAACTTTGTATACCCAAGCTTCTGTCCTAAATGAAAAGCAGGATCAGTTAAAGGAAGTACAAACTAAGTATAATAAAATCAAGGAAGACCAAGAAATATTAAAAGAAAATATCACCAAATTACAAGATGATGAATATCTTGGAAAATATGCCCGTCAAGAATATTATCTGTCCGACGAGGGGGAAATTATTTTTTCTATTCCTGATAAAGAAGTTGAGGATTCGGTTGATTGACACTTGAAACCAATTTTGTCTATAATATAAAAAGGTGTATCTTTTTATTACTTTAAGGAGGAAGTTTCTTTTTATGTCAATTGAAGTAGGCAGCAAGTTACAGGGTAAAGTAACAGGAATTACTAATTTTGGTGCATTTGTCGAGCTGCCAGAGGGCTCAACGGGATTAGTTCACATTAGTGAAGTCGCAGATACTTATGTAAAAGACATTAATGAATTTTTAAAAGTCGGCGATCAAGTGGAAGTAAAGGTCATGAATGTTGAGAAGGACGGCAAAATTGGTTTATCTATTAAAAAGGCAAAGGACAGACCGGTGAAAAATAGTGGTCGTCCACGTCAAGGGAAAAACCATGACCGCATTTCACAAGAGAATTTTGAACAAAAAATGGCGCGCTTCTTGAAAGATAGTGAAGACCGCCTGGCCTCGTTAAAGCGCAATACTGAATCAAAAAGAGGAGGTAGAGGTGCGAGAAGAGGTTAACTTGCTGTCTGTAGAATCGTATTTGCAAGTTGCTCTACATTTTCTAATTATCGTATTGTATCAATAAGCAAAAGTTGCTTTTGAAATAAAGGGTTGTCTCATATGAGGCAGCCTTTTTTATACGTTAAGAATGTATAAATTTCCAGCAAAGAAGCAAATTCGACGTAGTTGGAAATTTTAAGAATTAAGTATAAGTGCTCTTGCGGCTCTGCTCTCGCCCAAAGGCTCGGCAATTGCCGAGTTTTCTTTAAAAGATAAGAAAGTATAAAAATACAAGTAACTAACTTGGGACGAGTTTATTGTCTAGCTCCGAGCGCCAGCGACTAGCAAACTTCACTCCCCTCCACTACGATAAGTCAACATCGGCTCGTCCCTCGCCGTGTTTCCTTTATCTCATTGCGGGGCGCTCCAGTTTGTACGTCGCTATGCGGGCGCTTTGCGCTTTTCTTATTTGTTAGGTCTAGTCCAGTTTTTCTTTTTAGTTTTACAGGAAAAAACAAGGGTAGCAGAACATTATTTTTTAAAAGATAGAATAATATAAATGTCGAAAAATGAACAGTGTGGAGAATGTCGAACGGTTTATAACTGATGAGGATAAAGAAATATAGTCTCATTTTTATGAAAGGGAAGAAAAATAGGGTGCCGAATTTTGTTTGCTTATCTTTGATTAGGTAGACAACTGTCGAAATATTTTTATATTTACTCTGTCTTTTTTGACAAAATTTTATCTTGCCATCGTCTATAATAATCAAAAAATGAGCTAGGGGTGTTTATGATGGGAAAAATGCAAGGTAGTTTTGTCGAGCCTATTCAGGAAAGAAGGGTGGTGGATGCAAAGTTTTTCTTTTATAGTTTTCTAGAGTCGATGAAAACGAATTTGGAGATAATATTTATAAAGCGGGGACTTCTCCTCTTTATTTTCGGTTTTATGCTTGGACGGGCCTTTATTTTGTCTGTATTATCACCGTTTAGTTTGCCCTTTTTTGCAGCTGCTTATTTTATCCGAAAAGATAAATCGCCACAAATATTTATTGGAATTGTGGCCGGTGCTTTAACAATATCATTGGGTAATGCAGTTTACGCTTTTATGATTATGAGTTTATTCCTTATTGGTCATAAATTGGTGAACCGGTATGTTCGAAATCAGACAACGCTAATCCCGATCTTAGTGTTTTTGTCCATATTAATTGGCAGGCTATCATGGCATTATGTTGAAACACAGAATATCACCATTTATCATGCGTTAATGACGACTGTTGAAGCAGGCCTTGCTTTTGTTTTAACAATGATATTTATGCAAAGTATCCCGCTATTATCCTTCTCTAAAAGAAGGCAGGCACTAAAAACGGAAGAACTAGTTTGCTTAATTATTTTAATCGCTTCGATGATGACTGGAGCAATGGATTGGATAATTGAAGGGATTGCCGTATCTCATATTTTGTCCCGTTATCTTGTTTTGATTTTTGCATTTACAGCAGGTGCAACTGTCGGCTCCACTGTCGGGGTTGTCACCGGTCTGATTTTTGGACTTGCTGATATCAACAGCTTTCCTGAAATGAGTTTACTAGCCTTTGCCGGTTTGTTGGGTGGTCTGTTAAAAGATGGGAAGAAAATTGGCGCCGGCTTTGGACTGATTGTTTCCACTGTATTGTTGGGAATGTATGGAAATGGAACAACTTCACTTTTCATCAGCTTGTATGAGTCATTTTTTGCGTTCATTCTATTTATGTTAACACCGATATATTACATAAATAAAATTGCCAAACATATACCTGGGACAACTGAATATTCAGCTGAACAACAAGCGTATATCCGCAAGATAAGAGACACAACAGCCAGGAGGGTGGAACAATTTTCCTCTATGTTTCACGCACTGGCTATGAGCTTTCGAAAGCAGGAAAATCATGAACGACCTCATTCGGATACAGAAATAGATTATTTCTTTGCCAATGTTACGGCGAAAACTTGCCAAACTTGTTTTAAGAAGGAAAAGTGCTGGGCATTTAACAACTATAATAAAACATATGATGCTATGAAAGGAATTATGCTGGAATTGGAAGAAAAAAATGCGCTATCCAAACGAACGATTCGGGAATGGGAACATATCTGCACAAAGAGTGGAAAGGTAATCGATGCGATCCAAAATGAATTACATTATCATCATGCGAATAAAAAATTAAAACAGCAAATTACTGAAAGCAGGAAATTAGTGGCCGAGCAGTTATATGGCGTTTCGAAGGTTATGGAAAATTTTGCTAGTGAGATACAAAGAGAGAGGGAAAACCTTGAAAAGCAGGAGGAACAGTTATTCGATGAATTACACTCATTTGGAATTGAAGTGGATCATATTGAAATTTATAGTTTGGAACAGGGGAATGTAGATATTGATATAACTATTCCATATTGCGGTGGAATGGGCCAATGTGAAAAATTAATAGCCCCGCTTTTGTCCGATATTTTACATGAGCATATTACCGTATATCAAGAAGAATGTGGAAGCCATGAACATGATTATTGTTATGCAACATTTCGATCCGCCAAGCGTTTTGTTGTTGATACGGGCGTAGCGTTTGCTGCGAAAAACGGTGGTTTCGTTTCCGGCGACAGTTATACAATGATTGAAATTGGTGCTGGGAAATACGCATTAGCCATTAGTGATGGCATGGGGAATGGGGAACGGGCTTATTTAGAAAGTAAAGAGACTTTAGATCTTTTGAAGAAAATTCTTCAGTCAGGTATCGATGAGGAGGTGGCAATTAAATCAATCAATTCTATTCTTTCTTTACGAACAACTGAAGAGGTTTATGCGACACTTGATTTAGCGATAGTAGATTTACAAGATGCCAAGTCTAAATTTATTAAAGTTGGCTCAACCCCGAGTTTTATTAAGCGGGGTGAACAGGTCATAAAAGTTCAAGCAAGCAATTTACCGATAGGAATCATACAAGAATTTGAAGTTGAAGTTGTCAGCGAACAATTAAGAGCAGGCGATTTACTGATTATGATGAGCGATGGGATTTTTGAGGGACCAAGACATATCGAAAACATAGATCTATGGTTAAAACGAAAAATACTAGAATTACAAACCGATGATCCGCAAGCGGTAGCTGATATTATTATGGAAGAAGTGATTCGCTCCAGTGATGGGTATATAGATGATGATATGACTGTTTTGGTCGCAAAAATTGAGCATAACAATCCAAAATGGAAGCCGATTCCTGCCATTTCATTAAGGAAAGGAGCATAAATATAGTTTTTCAATTCTAGCCAATACGTACGAGGTCGGAAAGGAGGGGGAACCTCAAGAACGTATGTTCCGGGTTTAATTCCTTTCATACATGCTTTTTACGATAGTCATTCAAGAAAACCAATCTGTTTCGATATCCCGGATTTAAAATGTCTAAACCAGTCATCTACGCTTTTCATTCAATGATATTTTATGCAAATGTATATATCCTCTCCAATCAGGCAAAGATGGTAAAAAGTAAGTAGGAGGGGATTTGAATGAAAACGGGGACAATTAAACAAATCTTGTTAATAACGGATGGTTGTTCAAATCATGGTGAAGACCCGGTGGCGATGGCCGCACTGGCGAAAGAATTCGGAATTACTGTTAATGTTATTGGTGTCATGGAAAACGATATTATAGATGAACAAGGGGTTCGTGAGATTGAAGGGATCGCCCAGCAAGGTGGCGGGGTCAGCCAAATTGTTTATTCCCAGGCTTTATCACAAACCGTTCAAATGGTTACGAGGAAAGCGATGACTCAAACATTACAAGGAGTTGTCAATCAAGAGTTAAGGCAAATTTTAGGAAATCATGCCAGCTTAGAAAATCTATCACCGGAAAAACGGGGAGAAGTTCTCGAAGTAGTAGACGAACTAAACGAAACAGTTGATTTGGAAGTACTCATTCTTGTTGATACAAGTGCTAGTATGAAACATAAACTTCCGACTGTAAAAGAAGCATTGCTCGATTTATCTTTAAGTTTAAATGCTCGAGTGGGAAATAACCAATTTTCACTCTTTATATTTCCCGGGAAAGGAAATGAAGTTGAAAAACTGCTGGACTGGACACCAAAATTAGAATCATTAACAACTGTTTTCGCAAAGTTGAATCCGAGCGGCATGACACCAACTGGACCGGCAATAAAAGAAGCGATCACATATTTTAAAGAGAAACATTCGGTAAGGGGATTCCTGTCACGTCATGATGATGAATTCTATGAAGAGTCCATTTAATTTTACCTCCGGAATGATGATTCAAGGGAAATGGCATCACAATCGTTATACAATTATTAGGGAGCTGGGTCGGGGTGCAAACGGAATTGTATATTTAGCTGATTGGAACGGAAAAAAAGTGGCCATAAAAGTCAGTGATAACCATGTGACCATTACTTCAGAAGTTAATGTTCTGAAATCTTTTACCAAGGCCCAGGGGGGTTCCCTCGGGCCTTCTTTATTCGATGTAGATGATTGGATTTATAATGGCTCACAAATATCCTTTTATGTAATGGAGTTTATTGCCGGTACTGACTTATTAACATTCATTAAACAAAATGGTACAACATGGTTACCGATTTTAATATCGCAACTACTAACTGACCTTGATTACCTCCATAAAGAAGGTTGGGTTTTTGGAGATTTAAAACCAGAAAATTTACTTGTTACACAATCACCGGTTAAAATTCGTTGCATTGATGTTGGCGGAACGACGGTGCAGGGGAGAGCAATTAAAGAATTTACTGAGTTCTTTGATCGAGGTTATTGGGGACTTGGCTCGCGACGTGCTGAACCTTCTTATGACCTTTTTGCTGTTGCCATGATTGTGATCAACTTGTTTTATCCAAAACGGTTTCAAAAACAAGGAATAGGCATTGAACAATTGGAAAAAGTAATTCAGGATGTAAAAGAGTTGAGGGAATATCGTCCAATATTAATGAAAGCATTGACCGGAAAATATAATAGTGCCATTGAGATGAAAAAAGAATTGTTAAAATTGATTCATTTTCCATCTGCACATAATCAGACAGCACAAAAATCGAAGTATCAAACAAATAAAAATCAAAGAACACAAACCCGTAATGGAAGAATGAAACGTAAGAAACAAAAGAATAAACGCGGTATATTGGAAACAATCCTAATTATTTCAATTGTGTGTATTATATACGCCGTTTATATTTTCGAACAAATCATGTAAGGGTATCGTTAAGAAAAAAATGTTTTAAAAATTAAATTCAATAAGGTAAAATATAAAATAAGCGTGCCACAGAAAGAGGATTGTCAAGGAAATGAATGATTTTGATGCAAAAGTAAAAAAATTTATTACAAAACATCAATTAATTCCGACTGAATCTCATATATTAATTGGGGTTTCTGGAGGACCGGATTCCTTGGCTCTTTTGTATTTTCTGAAAAGGGTACAAGAAGAAATGCAGTTGAAACTCACTGTTGCTCATGTTGATCATATGTTTCGGGGCGAAGAGTCATATCAAGACATGAAGTATGTAGAAAAGATTTGCCATGAATGGAATATACCGTTTAATGGGGAACGCATAAATGTTCCAAAAGAAATTGAAAAGAGAAAGTCTGCAAGTTCAGAAGCGGTTGCTAGAGAACTTCGTTATACATATTTTGCATCAATAATGGAAAAATATCATATTCCGATCTTGGCACTTGCCCATCATGGTGACGACCAAATTGAAACTATCTTAATGCGGTTAACTAGAGGGACTACATTAAATGCGGCAGGTATACAAGTAAAACGTCCTTTTGCTAGCGGAGTAGTCATACGGCCTTTTCTATGTGTAACAAAAAATGAAATAGAAAAATATTTGGAGCATTATCAACTGCAGCCTGTTTATGATCCGACTAATAAATCGGATATCTATACACGAAATCGCTATCGAAAATATATTTTGCCATTTTTAAAAAAGGAAAACCCTAACGTCCATATTCATTTTCAACGATTTAGTGAACAATTAATAGAAGATGAAAAATATTTAATGGAGCTAGCTAAAGAAACATATAATAAAATTGTTATTGAGGAAAAAGTTGGACTTACATTATCGATACAATTGGATGTTTTGTTAGAAAGTCCTTTGCCTTTACAAAGAAGATGTATTCATCTAATATTAAACTATCTTTATCAAAATCGGCTGCCTGAAAACTTATCAGCTAACCATATAGACGCCATAATCAAGTTAATAAAAAGTCCAAATCCATCCGGTGAATTGCATCTGCCGGATAGACTTAAAGTTTATCGGTCCTATAAAAAGTGTATTTTTACGTTTTCATTAGAAGAAATCGAACCATATATTTATACTTGGCAGGAAGGTGAAACAATCACTTTACCTAATGGATCGCAGCTGAAAATGTTTGTAGCGGATGATGAAGTAAGGGTTGGAAATGAATATTTTATGTTAAATGATTTCACAACTTTTCCTCTGTATGTACGATCAAGAAGAAATGGCGATCGAATTCGTCTCAAAGGAATGGAAGGGTCGAAAAAAATTAAATCATTATTTATCGATAATAAAATTCCGATTCCGGACAGGGATTCATGGCCGATTGTCACTGATCGACAAGGTGAAATATTGTGGGTACCGTTATTGAAAAAATCCAAGTACGAATCATCTCAAATGTTTAAGGGGAAAACATGGATATTACAATACATTAAACAATCAGACTTCTGGGAGGGGCAAGGTTAATGAATCAAGATATTGAAAAAGTGTTAATAGGAGAAGCGGAGATTCAGTCCAAAATCCGTGAGATAGCAGCCACACTTACCGAAGAATATAAAGATCGTTTTCCATTAGTCGTCGGTGTGTTAAAGGGTGCATTGCCGTTTATGGCCGACTTAATTAAAAATATGGATACATACTTGGAAATTGATTTTATGGATGTATCAAGTTATCATGGTGGAACGGTTTCCAGTGGAGAAGTAAAGATTCTTAAGGATTTAGACACTTCCGTTAAAGGTCGGGATATATTGATTGTTGAAGATATTATTGACAGTGGTTTAACCTTAAAATACTTAGTTGACCTATTTTATTATCGGAAGGCAAATTCTATTAAAATTGTCACGCTTCTTGATAAACCAGAAGGAAGAAAAGTTGATTTAAAGGCTGATTTATCGGGATTTATTATTCCTAATGAATTTGTTGTTGGCTTTGGACTCGATTATGAAGAAAAGTATAGAAATCTCCCGTATATCGGGGTATTAAAACCGGAAGTATATCGTAAGGAGGTTTAAAGAGAATTTTGATAAAATGAGTGATTTAATTAAATCTTTTTTAAAATAAATTGGATGGTTTACAATATATATAGTAAGATCCAAAAAGAAAGCAGAATACCTTGTCATACATTCATTCACTATGATACTATGTAATAAGTTTGTTTCCCTTTGAGAGGAGGTCAAGGATGAATCGGATATTTAGAAATACTGTTTTTTACCTGCTTGTATTGTTAGTTTTAATCGGAGTAATTAGTATATTCACAGGCGGGCAAGAAACTAATGAAAAGATGACATATAATGAGTTCATCACACATCTTGAAAAAGGTGATGTGGAAAAATTTACTGCACAACCTGAAAGACAGGTTTACTTAATCACCGGTAAATTGAGAAACGCTAATGATAATCAAGGCTTTACTGTGAACGTTTGGAACAGTCCAACAACATTAGAAAGAATAGAAAGCGCAGCAAAGCAAACAAATACTAACTTTGAATTTGCAATGGCGAAAGAGACGAGTGGATGGGTTCAATTAGTGACCTCATTGATTCCGTTCATAATTTTAATCTTCTTTATTTTCTTCCTGTTAAATCAATCCCAAGGTGGTGGCGGTCGTGTCATGAACTTTGGGAAAAGCAAGGCAAAATTATATAATGATGAAAAGAAGAAAGTCCGTTTTAAAGATGTGGCCGGTGCTGATGAGGAAAAACAAGAACTGGTTGAAGTCGTTGAATTCTTAAAAGATCCACGAAAATTCTCAGAACTTGGTGCAAGAATTCCAAAAGGCGTATTGCTCGTTGGTCCTCCGGGAACAGGTAAAACGCTTTTAGCCCGTGCTGTTGCAGGTGAAGCCGGGGTCCCATTCTTCTCTATCAGCGGTTCTGATTTTGTTGAAATGTTTGTCGGGGTCGGTGCTTCCCGGGTACGTGATTTGTTTGAAAATGCGAAGAAAAATGCACCATGTATTATTTTTATTGATGAAATTGATGCGGTTGGTCGCCAACGTGGTGCAGGACTTGGAGGCGGTCACGACGAACGTGAACAAACCCTGAATCAATTGTTGGTAGAAATGGATGGATTTAGTGCCAATGAAGGGATTATCATTATTGCCGCTACAAATAGACCGGATATTTTAGACCCTGCCCTATTGCGCCCTGGTCGATTTGACAGACAAATAACCGTTGACCGTCCTGATGTAAAGGGGCGTGAAGCGATATTGCAGGTACATGCCAGAAATAAACCACTTGATGCATCCGTTGATTTAAAGACAATTGCGATGCGTACACCGGGTTTTTCTGGAGCGGATTTGGAAAACTTATTGAATGAAGCGGCATTGGTTGCGGCTAGAGCGAACAAGAAAAATATCGATATGGCGGATATTGATGAAGCAACAGACCGAGTTATCGCAGGTCCAGCGAAAAAATCTCGTGTCATCTCCGAAAAAGAACGCAATATCGTTGCATACCATGAAAGTGGCCATACCGTTATCGGACTTGTTCTTGATGAAGCGGACATGGTTCATAAAGTAACGATTGTTCCGCGTGGGCAAGCAGGTGGCTATGCAGTTATGTTACCGAAAGAGGACCGATACTTTATGACGACTCCGGAACTCAAAGATAAAATTACCGGGTTATTAGGAGGTCGTGTTGCCGAAGAAATTGTGTTTGGTGAAGTAAGTACTGGTGCATCGAATGACTTCCAACGTGCTACTGAAATTGCCCGTCGAATGGTTACAGAATTTGGAATGAGTGAAAAATTGGGACCGCTGCAATTCGGTTCAAATCATGGTCAAGTATTTTTAGGAAGAGATATAAACAACGAACAAAATTATTCAGATAAAATCGCATATGATATAGATACAGAAATCCAAAAAATTATCAAAGAATGTTATGAAAAGGCAAAACAGATATTAACAGAAAAGAGAGACAAATTAGAAGTTATGGCCCAAGCGCTTCTAAAGGTTGAAACATTGGATGCGAAACAAATCCGTCATTTATATGATCATGGTCATCTTCCTGATGTAGTAGAAGAAGAAAAAACGGAAGAAGTTGCTAAACCATGGGAATTAAAAAACAAAGAAAACGCTGATGTAAAAATAAATATTGCATCGAAAGAAAATACGAGCCAGCCGGATGAAGAGCAAAAACCAGAATAATATTGAAAAATAAGCTGTCCTTAGTCGTCAGCTTATTTTTTTTTAGAGATAGTGGAAAATTTTGGTCAAAACCTTCGATAAGTCTTGCTACCTAGTTCCGAGTCCTTGCACGTTTCTTACTGGAAATATACTTTAAATCGTTTTTCTTTACATAGATTTTATGGTAATATTTCTTTGATTATTATGGATTTTATTCCCTTTCTTAATGAGATTTATTATTACATAAAAAGTTGGTGAAATTATGATTTTAGTTCTTGATGTGGGGAATACAAATATCGTCTTGGGTGTATATGAAAATGATGAATTGAAACATTATTGGCGAATTGCAACGAACAGGAATAGTACAGAGGATGAATATGGTCTATTGATAAAGTCATTATTTGAGCATGAAGGTACATCCTGTCAAGATATTAAAGGGATTATTATTTCATCAGTTGTTCCGCCAATTATGAATGCTTTAGAAAGAATGTGCACAAAATATTTTGGAATAGAACCAATAATTGTAGGACCGGGAATAAAAACTGGACTGGATTTAAAATATGAAAACCCAAAAGAAGTAGGTGCTGACCGTATTGTAAATGCTGTGGCAGCAATTCATGCATACGGAAGTCCGTTAATTATTATCGACTTTGGTACAGCAACAACCTATTGTTTTATTGATGAACAAGGACGATATATGGGTGGTGCCATTGCTCCGGGTATTATTATCTCGACAGAGGCACTGTACACAAAGGCGGCAAAATTACCAAGAATTGAAATTGTTCCCCCGAGTAATATTGTAGGTAAAAATACAATTGAAGCGATGCAGTCCGGAATTATCTACGGCTATGTTGGACAAGTTGAGGGGATTGTTTCGCGTATGAAAGCACAGGCGAAAAGGCAGCCGAAAGTTATTGCAACAGGTGGTTTAGCTAATCTAATTGCACAGGAAGCGAAAATTATTGATATCGTTGACCCTTTACTCACCTTGAAAGGTTTACATTTGATCTATAAACGAAATATGTAAACCGCATATTTTGTAACAGAAAGACAATATGGAAGGAGAACATCAATGGATGATTATTTAGTAAAAGCAATTGGCTATAACGGAGAAGTGCGGGCTTACGCAATCCGATCAACAGAAACAGTAAGTGAAGCACAAAGAAGACATGATACATGGGCGACTGCTTCTGCGGCATTTGGTCGAACCATCACAGCAGCTGCGATGATGGGGGCAATGCTTAAGGGAGATAGTCGAATTACTGTAAAAGTGGAGGGCGATGGTCCGCTCGGCGTGATCCTGGTTGATTCAGATACGGTTGGCCATGTACGTGGCTATGTTGCCAATCCACATGTTGATTTTGATCTAAATGAACAAGGAAAACTTGATGTAAGAAGAGCCGTCGGTACAAATGGCACGTTAACGGTTGTAAAAGATTTAGGATTACGGGAAAAATTTTCAGGGCAAGTTCCGATTGTTTCTGGAGAAATTGGGGAAGATTTTACTTACTATTTTGCAACATCTGAACAAGTACCTTCAGCTGTGGGAGTAGGGGTACTGGTAAATCCCGATCATTCCATATTGGCAAGCGGGGGATTTATTTTACAAATGTTGCCAGGAGCAACCGATCAAACGATTTCAAAGATTGAAAATCATTTAAAAACGATTAAACCAATTTCAACATTGATTAAAGAAGGGTTAACACCGGAGGAAATATTAACTGAGTTGTTAGGAAAAGAGAATGTCGAAATTTTGGAAACCATATCTGTTCAATTTCAGTGTACCTGTTCAAAGGAACGTTTCGGGAATGCCTTAGTCAGCCTGGGAAAACAGGAACTGCAAGAAATGATTGAAGAAGACGGACAGGCAGAAGTCCAATGCCATTTTTGTAATGAAAAGTACTTATTTACCAGAAGTGAATTAGAGAATTTAAAACAGCGGACAGAGAAAAAAGTCGAGTAAATAGTTCTTTACACCCAATTCACTCCTAGTTTGTGGTGGATTTTACGCAACATAAATGATAATCGTATATTTTTAGCGTAAATTTTTTAGAATGAAAAACTTCCTGGAAATACACGATAAAAAGTGAGAATAATATTAAGAATAAATTGACAGGAGACTCTGTTTCGGGATAAAATAAGATTAATCCAATTAATATACTAGGAATTAGGGGTGGAAATATGTCAAAATATGTTAACTCAATTACGGAATTAATCGGTCGTACGCCAATAGTTAAATTGCATCATGCTGGTGATGAAAATTCAGCTGAAGTATTTGTCAAATTGGAATACTTTAATCCAGGGAGCAGTGTGAAAGATCGGATTGCTTTAGCGATGATCGAGGATGCTGAGAAAAAAGGATTACTTAAAGAAGGGGATACGATTATTGAACCGACAAGCGGGAACACCGGAATCGGATTGGCAATGGTAGCCGCTGCAAAAGGGTATAAAGCTGTTTTAGTTATGCCTGAAACAATGAGTATGGAGCGGCGAAACTTGCTGCGGGCCTATGGTGCAGAACTAGTACTTACACCAGGACCTGAAGGAATGAGAGGTGCTGTTAACAAAGCAACTGAACTGGCAAAAGAAAAAGGGTATTTCATGCCACAACAATTTGAAAACGAAGCAAATCCGGAAGTTCATAAATTAACAACCGGCCCTGAAATTGTTGAACAAATGGGTGATCAATTAGATGCTTTTGTTGCCGGGATTGGAACAGGCGGAACCATTACAGGGGCTGGTCAAGTTTTAAAAGAACATTATCCGGATATAAAAATCTTTGCTGTAGAGCCAAAAGATTCACCAATCTTGTCTGGCGGAAAACCAGGACCACATAAAATTCAAGGAATCGGAGCCAACTTTGTTCCAGAAGTGTTAGATACACAAATTTATGATGAAGTTATTCAAATTTCCACGGAGGAAGCTTTTGAAGCTGCTCGTAACGTTGCTCGCCATGAAGGGATTCTTGGTGGAATTTCTGCTGGTGCTGCCATTTCTGCGGCCATTCAAGTGGCGAAAAAGCTTGGTAAAGGTAAAAAGGTATTAGCGATTGTACCAGATAATGGTGAACGTTACTTAAGTACGGCATTATACCAATTTGAATAATTTTCTACAAATATCTTCCAAATCCTTTTTGTATGTTGTCTACCGGTAAATGCAATATTCATGACAATCGATTTTTGATTGAAGAATATTGTCTAAATACCGCGGTCAGACAACTTTTTTTATCGACACGAATTTTTACCGTAAATCTAGGCTTTTTCCTTGCTAACCATTCTGTATATTTTGGCATCACTTGAAAATTTGATAGAATGGGTATAGCTTTTTGAATGGAAGGTGGTCAATCGTGGAAGTAGGGAAATATGAACTAAATTTCAATGATAAAACATATGTAATGGGGATCCTAAATGTAACGCCGGATTCATTTTCTGATGGAGGGGATTTTTACGAAAACACTTCTGCCATTGAGCACGCAAAAGAAATGGTTACTCACGGTGCAGACATTATTGATATTGGCGGCGAGTCAACAAGGCCAGGCTTTTCACCTGTTTCGGCAAAAGAAGAAATAAACCGTGTAACTCCTATCATACAACATTTGGCTGCAACAATTGATGTTCCTTTATCTATTGATACATATAAGGCGGAAACTGCAAATGCAGCAATTGAAGCCGGAGCTCATATTATAAATGACATTTGGGGAGCAAAAAAGGATCCAGAGATTGCTGATGTGGCCGCCCGGTATCATGTACCCATTATTTTAACCCATAATCGTGAAGATATTGATTATGAGTCATTTATACGAGACAGCTTATATGATTTATATGAAAGCATTACAATTTGCAAAAAACGAGGCGTTCAGGATGACCAGATTATTCTTGATCCGGGTATTGGCTTTGGAAAAACATATGAGCAAAATGTTGAAATGATGCAACACCTTGATTTATTAGTTGGACTAGGATATCCTGTCCTTTTAGGTACATCAAGAAAGTCAATGATTGGATATGCACTTGACCTCGCAGTTTCTGAAAGGATGGAAGGCACCGGAGCTACGATCTGCTATGGTATTATGAAGGGATGTCAAATCATTCGTGTTCATGATGTAAAAGAAATGGCAAGAATGGCAAAGATGATGGATATTCTAATGAAAGGTGTCAAACGATCTGCTAATTAAAAACAAGAAATGTGGGGAATTTGATGGATCGGATATATTTAAATCAAATGGAGTTTTATGGATACCATGGGGCATTACCGGAAGAAAACAGGCTTGGTCAACGTTTTATTGTAGATTTAACCGTTGAATTGAACTTGCAAAAGGCTGGAGAAACAGATGATTTAAAGGAAACAGTCAATTATGCCGAATTATATGAACTATGCAAAAGTATTGTGGAGAATCGAAAATTTAAATTAATTGAGGCTGTTTCTGAAAAAATTGCCGATGAAGTGTTGCTTCAGTTTCCAGAAATTGAAAAATGCACGGTAAAATTGACCAAGCCGGATCCGCCGATACCTGGTCACTATCGATCCGTAGCCGTTGAAATGACAAGAACAAGAAATAAACTTGGTTAAGTATGGGATAACATGTATAAACTTTTATCCATGAAGGAAAAAATGACGGGCGCTGAATAGGTAGCCTGTTTTTCAATGACATATTTTCAAAAATGATTATGCTTTCGAGAACGTAATTGAATTCAAATCATGGGAAGATGGTAAAATGAAGAATAGAGCGTTTCTTTCTCTTGGGTCTAACATAGGTAAGCGAGAAGACTCCCTTTATAAGGCTATTAAACAATTAGAAGATACCGGACATATCGCAGTCTTAAACTATTCATCGATTTACGAGACGGATCCAGTCGGCTATACAGAGCAAAACACCTTTCTAAATTTGGTGATAGAAATAGTGACGGATTACCTACCAACAGAGTTATTGGATACCTGTCTTGGAATAGAAAAACGGATGGGAAGAAAACGAGTGATACGGTGGGGACCACGAAATATTGATATAGATATTCTATTATTTAATAATCAAAGGATTGAAACGGAAAAACTTCAAATTCCTCATCCGAGAATGAAAAACCGGGCCTTTGTTCTTGTCCCCTTCAAGGAAATCGCTTCGGAAATAATGGTACCAGGGATTAATCAAACAATTAATGAGCTAGTTGAGAGGATATCTACTAAAGGGGTAAGATTATGGAAACAGAAATCTGGGGAAGACGTATACGAGCTTTTCGAAAATTGAAAGGTAATACGGAAACGGTTGAACCTGTTTCTGTTCTTGGAGAAGGTGAACGAGGCACAAGATAACCATCAACTGAATACATGTCCTATATTGCTAAGTATTGAATATACCGATGAATGAATTAATACCCGGCAATTATAATAGCAGGAATTCAAAATGATTAATAAGAGGAATAACCGCTGCTATAAATTGAAGATGATTCTACTAATTTTGTTTTGAAAGTAAAGAAAGTTAAGGAGAGGAAAACAAAAAGTAACGGGGCGCATTTGGCTAATTTGAGAATGAACCTTGCTGACATCAAAACAGAGATTAAACGTGTTTACCCGTTTGACAAGTGAATGATTTTTCACCTATAATTATTTTTGTATGCTTTACTGCCAGTAAGATAAGATACTGGCAGTTTTCCTATTTTCTAAAGTTCCTCTATTTTCGTGATTAATTGAGTGATAATTAGAATAGGAAGTATATTCATCGGTCATTAATGGCAAAAATTTTCAAAGAAAGTATTTTATTGTTGGAATTTTTACATAAATAATTTTGAGATTAAATGATGGAGATGATTGGGAATGAGTCATGAAGAATTAAATGACCAATTAATTGTTCGGCGTGAAAAGATGGAAGAATTACGTGCAAAAGGAGTTGACCCTTTTGGTAAACGTTTTGATAGAACACATCGTGCGATAGAACTCAAAAATGCTTATGGCGAAATGGAAAATGAAGAAATCGAAAGCAAAGAAATCCATGTCCAATTAGCGGGACGAATTATGACAAAAAGAGGTAAGGGAAAGGTCGGTTTTGCCCATATTCAAGATGTGACCGGACAAATTCAAATCTATGTCCGTAAAGATACCATTGGAGACGATCAGTATGCAATTTTTAAGACAGCTGATTTAGGAGATATAGTCGGAGTAAAAGGGATTGTATTTAAAACACATGTTGGTGAATTATCAATTAAAGTGGATGACTTCCAAATTCTGACAAAGGCTTTACGCCCACTACCTGATAAATTTCATGGGTTGAAAGATGTAGAACAACGATATCGCCAAAGGTATCTAGATCTTATTGTGAACCCGGAAAGTAAAGATACTTTTGTTACCCGCAGTAAAGTGATTCAATCGATTCGCCGATTTTTGGATAATAAAGGGTACCTTGAAGTAGAAACACCTATGATGCACACCATTCCGGGCGGGGCTGCTGCACGTCCGTTTATTACCCATCACAATGCACTGGATATTGACTTATACATGCGTATTGCCCTTGAATTACATTTAAAGCGGCTAATTGTTGGTGGGTTGGAAAAAGTATACGAGATTGGCCGTGTGTTCCGAAATGAAGGTGTTTCAACCAGACATAATCCAGAATTTACAATGCTTGAACTATATGAAGCATATGCAGACTTTCATGATATTATGAATCTGACGGAAGAAATGATTGTTTATGTTGCTCAGGAAGTTTTAGGTACAACAAATATCCAATATGGTGAATATAATGTTGATTTAACGCCAAAATGGAAAAGAATCCATATGGTCGATGCCATTAAAGAATATGTAGGGGTTGACTTCTGGAACGAAATGACTGTAGAAGAAGCACGTATCTTAGCTAAAGAACATGGTATAGAAATTACTGAACATATGGAAGTTGGTCATATTATAAATGAATTTTTTGAGCAAAAAGTGGAAGAAAAGCTGATTCAGCCAACATTTGTTTACGGCCATCCAGTGGAAATATCACCATTAGCAAAGAAAAATGCGGACGACCCACGTTTCACGGATCGCTTTGAATTGTTCATCGTTGCCCGTGAACATGCCAATGCATTTACAGAATTAAATGATCCGATCGATCAAAGGGAAAGGTTCGAAGCCCAAGTGAAGGAGCGTAGCCAAGGAAACGATGAGGCTCATGTAATGGATGAAGATTTTATTGAGGCATTGGAATATGGGATGCCTCCAACAGGTGGACTTGGAATTGGTATTGACCGTTTAATCATGTTATTGACGAATGCACCTTCCATCAGGGATGTATTGCTCTTCCCAACAATGCGTCAACGATAATAAATAATTTAAATCAGACTGCCTTCTAATGATACACTCGAGTGTATCAAAAGAAGGTGGTCTTTTTAATATTTTTTCAACCGAATAACCTATTTAGCCAAATAAAACAGATAAAGAGCTTATGATTAAAGTGAATGTATCGGTTTTATTGTCTTCATATTCTATATGGTATGAAATAAATAAAAAATTTAATCGGATTTTTTAATTTGGATGGCGTCTTACATGGAAGTAGCTTGCCGATAAGGATGACCGGAATATTGGCTGTCGGTTTTGGTGCGGCTGATAAATTGATGGATGCAGATCTCCGTGGAGAGGAGACTCAAGAGCTTTCGTTTCTTATTATTGAAAGTGATTAACCTTTAAAAAGTTAAAGGAATTATCTAAGCCGTTTATTTTGTTTGGCCAAAGTGATAACTCCCGTAGTCGTTTAAAAAAGATGGAACATTTCCACCTTTTTTCATTCCGCAAAAACTTAGCATCGATAAACGAGTAAAATAAACGCTTATTTCAGTTTGTAAAAACTTAATCACGCAACAGTTGAAATGTATAGAAGTGTATAAATATAAAAATGTGTTGGTGAACTTTATCCGACTGCGCCAGTATTTATTATAAAGTACAATTTTCCACGATAGCTATTTTACTTCTTGTATAAAAAGAGCGAAGTTTTTCTGTACTATTTTTACGTTTTGGGCAAAATAATCATGGTTATCGTTGTCTTTATTGATAATTTTCAATATAATAGTGAAATAAATGATAGGACTTGAATATTAAGTTTGATCATTGATTTTGAAACAACATTATTATCAAAATTTTACGAGTGCCTAATTTATACAATTTCTACAAAAGTGATGATAAATCAAAAATATAAGTAAATTAATGTTTAGCATCCAAAAAAGGTACTATTGATAGGCTTGATCTAAATATAGAATAAATATATTTATCAAGACACAATGTGTTGCGATATGAACGTTATTTTTATTTTTTTTGAAAAATGGGTTTTTGGGTGATAGCCAATTAATGATTTCAGAAAAAAATAATTTTGGCTGTTCTATTGCAAATATCTTTTAATCGTGTTAAATTAGAATACGTTGTTCAATAAATGAAAATAAGTTGTTAAGATACTTTGTGTCTTGTTGATAAAAATTTGTTGTTATTGAGTAACAGAGAAATTAAAAATGACAATGTTAATTCAGACGTTTATATGAAAATAAAAAATAGTTATTGACAAGATGGAAGTTATCTTGATATAATAGTAAAGTCGCTTTTGAAACGTTTGTCATATTGAACCTTGAAAACTGAACAAGACAAAGCGTTTAAAAAACCATTTAAGTCAGTTTTAATTTGAGCTTATCAAACACTTTTTGGAGAGTTTGATCCTGGCTCAGGACGAACGCTGGCGGCGTGCCTAATACATGCAAGTCGAGCGAACCAATAAGAAGCTTGCTTTTTGTTGGTTAGCGGCGGACGGGTGAGTAACACGTGGGT